>Ga0210394_10002109_pt1 | contig 28442 bp, 31 predicted proteins | sample IncBWC12MmetaG_FD_160121 | JGI IMG/M metagenome (GOLD analysis project Ga0210394, IMG submission 160121) | Forest soil microbial communities from Barre Woods Harvard Forest LTER site, Petersham, Massachusetts, United States - Inc-BW-C-12-M | ecosystem: Environmental > Terrestrial > Soil >...
TGCCCTCGATGTCCTTGATTTCGGGCACGGAAAACGTGGTGTTGTCCTGCCCGCCGCTGGGGGCGCTCTGGCGAATGTACACCAGCCGGTTTTCGTCACGGTTGACGAGCGGCTTCAGCAGCACTCCTCGCACGAGCGTGAAGATCGCGGCGTTCGCGCCGATACCCAGCGCCAACGTGAGGATCACAATGATCGCAAGCCCCTTGCTGCGCATCAGCGAGTGGAACGCAACTCTTAGATCGCGGAAAAATGACATGTCTCGTGCCCCCTCGACGTTTGTCAGCACCACGTGTGCCAACAGGAAGACCCACATTGTAAATCACTTACCATGGGCTGACCCGTTCGGGGATGGTCGTTTTCGGCAGCCAATGTTCAAATTCGGACACCGACGCGGTTGTAGAATCCCGCGACACGTGGCCCGCGGTTCAGAAGCGGCGGTTTGCACTGACCGTGTTCCCCAGACGACTATTTTCGATGAACATGCCGACCCACCGAGTCTAACCCCTGGGCCAGTGAACGTGTCATCGCGAAACCGGACATGCGGTTTTCGCTGAATTTCATTGATTCGATACGGCGTTCATCGGGACTTAGTGGGGATCTGGCCTTCCTGATCGGAACCCATACATGGAAAATCTTGCGTGATAGCATCGGCCAATGGATATTCGATCATAAGGCTCAGGGATCTGATCCCAATGACCCGACAATCGAGCGTACAAAAATGCTAATTCCTAGGAGACTCTATGCCACTCACTCGCCGCGAATTATGTTCAGTCTTTCCTGTTCTGCTGCTGCCTGCGTTGCGCTTGGTGGAGGATGATCCATCTGCACCTCAAAGCTCTCTCCCCTCGACCATGTATCCGTTCGACGATTTGCCCGTTCGAACGGTGAACAATGCACAGTTCCGGGATGTGCTGAAAGGCAGACTCGCGACGGGGGAGTCGTTGGAGGTGCATGAAACAACGTTGCCCCCAGGCGACGCACCGCATCCACCACACCACCACCTGCATTCGGAAATGTGGTTGATTCGCGAAGGAACGGTAGAACTTGCGGTGAGCGGAAAGACCTATCGGTTGGGGCCTGGATCTGTGGGATTCGTACATTCGAACGACGAGCACGGAATCAAAAACGTCGGCGCGAGGCCAGCCACCTATTTCGTTGTTGCCATCGGCCCCGGAGCAGATTCGTAACTCAAGACACAAAGAAGCTTTTGCCGAGTCGGAACAAAACTACGCTGGTCACCTTTACCGCCAGCGGCCGGAAACCCGAGCGTTGGGCATTCGTCGTTGCCACGCGTTATGTGATAGACGCACCGGTGCGTCACCATTGGCATTTGGGCCCGACTGCGTGGGACCGAATTTGGGAGGTCGCTGACTTAATGTTTCCCGCGCTTGCTTGTGTCGGCGCCGCTATGACAACCCGATTGCGACAAGAGTCAGTTCGCACTTTGACCGACTGGCTACGCAAGGGCGACATTCCACAGCACAGACGAGGCGTAGTTGCCATGCTGTTCGTGATCCTCGCATTCGTCCCGGTATTGATGGCCGTGATTTTCACAGCACTAGATGTCAGCATCCCCAACTCGGAGGCGTTGCTCTTCATCGACTTGCCAGCTTTTCTTCGGCTGGGCCTAACTTGTTTTTATTATCGACGGACTCGAACGAAGAGTGCCGCGTGGCTGTTTGCGCCTTTTCCCATAGCATTTGCGCAGCCAGTGATGCTCGCTTTTCTGTGGTTTTCATCCGCGCACCCTCCGAAGTGACAATCGAACGATGCCTCTTGTATTGGTGGACTTTTCTGGCATCTAACAGGCCGCGTCGCGTAACCGGAACTAACCCAAGCCCAAAAGCTAGCGAAGGGGGGTGGCCGAGCCTTTCAAGTCGCCGGAACCGATTCCCCAGGGGCTAAAGCCCATTGTGCTCCAAGCAATTATTGTCGGAGCCCTTCGAGCCTGCCAGAGGCAGACTCTCAGGATCAACAAAAGCTCCGACTCCCCTAGGCAACCGACTTTTTCCGCAAACTGTAGGGCCGGGAGCGTTCTAGCGCGCAGGCTGCTCCAGCGAGTCCGCCAGCACCCAGGCGGCGCCGACTACGGCGAGATTCACGGCGCTCTCGGTCCAGTTCCAGTGGCTGGCGTGATCGGCCAGGAGCATCGGCTCGTTCACGAGCAGGCCGAAGGAGGCGAGCATGGCGGTGAGCAGAATCGCGGCGAGGCGGGCCTGCACGTTGGCCAGGATCGCTAGGCCCGCCGCGATGAAGGCAATTCCGGTGGCATAACCCCAGAACACTTGGGTTGGCGGCAGCCATTTGGGGACCAGCGGGGCGGTGAGGTTCATATAGACAAAATGCGCTCCGCCGAATACCAGCGCGCAAACCCCGAACGCCAGCCGGCCCAGGCGCGTGAGGCGCGCGGCCAGTGCCGCATCGACCGTGGCAGTGGTGGCATAGATGATCAGCGCGCCCGCAGCGATCGCGAGCTGCATGGCGATGTTTTCGTAGGTGACGTATACGGCGTAATCGCTGAGCAGCAGGCGGCCGTTCATAAGGATGACGACGAAGAGGGCGAAGTAGACGGTGAGCGCCGCGGCGGCCCAGGCTGCGGTTCGGCGCCACTGGACGGCCGCGGCCGCGACGACCATGAACGCCCCGGCAACATAGGCCAGGGCGATGCGAGCGGGAAAGTGCTCAGGCCCCGGCTGTCCCGGGTCGAAGTCGCCAAACGCAAGAGAGGCCATGCCAATCGCCATCACGCCCAGGCCGTAGACGCGCCGGCCGAAGGCCGTGGTTGTTTTTTCCGCCGTCATGACTGGTTCAGTTTGGCTGGGTTCTACCCAGCGATTGCCTGCCTTCGCAAACAGCGAGTCCACGCTAATCGCTAGTGACCCAAAATTAAAAAACGGTGCGAACCATTGAAATAAATCAGCGGCGATCCACGCTAATCGCCAGTTCTTCTGGCGTTTTGGGCGCTGCGCACGTGCATTTCGCGTCTCACTCGCCTGGAGGCGCGACAGGTTCCTGGTCGGGCAATTTCCCCTTGCCGGTGATGGCGGCGATGATTTGGCGGCCGTGGAAGCGGCCATTCTCGATGAAGATATGCGAAGTATCGTTCCCGCCGATCACTACGCCGGCGAGATAAATTCCGGGAATATTGCTCTCAAGAGTTTCCGGATCAATCGCGGGCTTCTTGTTCGAAGTCGCGAGGCGAATGCCCAGCCGCTCGAGAAATTCGAAATCGGGATGATACCCGGTAAGCGCGAAAACCTGGCTCGCCGGAACGGATTCCTCGCAGCCGCCGTTCTTGATGGACACCTGCTGCGGCTCGATCGCTACCACCTCCGAGTGGAACTTCGCGCAGATTTCACCGGCGCGGATGCGGTTCTCGATGTCCGGTTTCACCCAATATTTCAGGTTACGGCCCATTTCCGCACCGCGATGAATGATGGTCACGCGCGCCCCGGCGCGAAACAGGTCGAGGGCGGCCTCTGCCGCGGAGTTCCCTCCCCCGATCACCGCCACGTTTTGATTCCAGTACGGGTGCGGCTCGGTGAAGTAGTGCGAAACGTGCGGCAGATTTTCACCAGGCACATCCAGAAAGTTGGGATGATCGTAAAATCCCGTGGCCACCACGATTTTCCTCGCGTGATATTTCTGGGGCTGCCCGTGCGAATCCACTGTATGCACGATAAACGCTCCGTCGTGCCCGGTGAGGCGCTCGACGCTCTCGTACTGGCGCACCTCCAGGCCGAAATGCTCGACAGCGCGACGATAATATTTCAACGCTTCCGCGCGCGTGGGCTTACCCGCGGCGACGGTCATCGGCAGCTTGCCGATTTCCATGCGCTCGGGCGTAGTGAAGAAAGCCATGTTCACCGGATAGTGGAACAGCGAATTGCACAAGCAGCCCTTGTCAATCACCAGCGCGCGCAGGCCTTCGATTTTCGCTTCGATAGCGGTGGCGAGGCCGGTAGGCCCCGCGCCGATGCAAATAATGTCGTAGGGAGCGCTCATGACAGTAGTGTGCGATGGGATGGCCGCGAATTCAACTCCCACGCTTGCGGAGTTTGATGCCGGCAGAGCGATGCTGGATTCGCGGATGCGGGAATATGCTTTTTGACACTGTGCTCGCGAGAGACAATTTGATTTACCGCAGAGAAGCAAAGTTCGCAGAGAAAGCCGGTTAGAGCTGCGGGAGCAGGGCGTCGGACAATTCCGCGGCGAAGGCTTCGAGTTCCGCGAGCCGCGCGGGCGTAACCTCGAGGCTGTGTTTCTTGCACACGAAGAATTCGCGCCCGTCGCGCCGGACACGCACGCTGAAATTCCCACTGATCAAATATGCCGGCGCTCCGAAAATGCCGAAGCCGCCGGCCGCAGCCGGAGTCAGCAGCGCCGCGCAATTCCCTTTGCGCGTACCAACGTAGTTTGCATACATGGGAAACGCCACGATTTCGAATCCGGCGCCGTGAAGGCGTTGCAGAATCGCGAGTTGCTGCGGTGAGAGGTCCATGCAGGTTCAGAATAACAGGCGAGCAAGGGCGAATGAAGCAGCTCACCCGTATTCTTCGCTGGGGAGCAACACCTCAAAACCCGAATCGCACCAGGCCACTCGTCGGGCGGGTTGCTCGCGGTCGTAGTACAAAAGAAAGGTCATGCCTTTGAACAGCTCCTTGGTCCTATCCGTAAAGCCAAGCCAGATGAAAAATCCAAAGACAAACAGCCCAAACCAATCGGCCGGGTGAAAGGCCACAAAGGATTTCGAGGCGAGCCACTTCAGGTAAGGTGCTTTCCCGATCGCAACAGTACAGACGATCAAAAATATGACTCGCGCCCACGAAGAGTTGAATTCGCTCAGGATGGGGCGAGTTGCACGGGTGCGACTTGCCCGCAGGATCAGCAAACCGCGGTAGCTGGGCCGTTTTGGGGCTGTCGTCGATCGGCGGCGCATGCCTTCCCGTGAGCACAGCCAGCAGTGGCCGTGCCACGATGTTCCCTGCGTCGCTTTGACAGAGCGACGCTAGGCTGCGGAAGAAGAAATTGTGCCGGACTCGATTTCGCGCAGGATTTTGCGGAGCACGGAGGCTAGTTCTTCGCGGCTTACCTGGCTCTTGCGGAATTGTATGCGCACGTGGAAGGAATCGTCCTCGGCGCGATAGTCGAACAGGAACGGTTGCGGGCGCGGGGCCGATCCGGTTTCTTCCTGGCGGGTGCGGCGCGCTTCATCGCGTGTTAGGCCACCTTGCGCGATGCGCTGCACCATCTCCTGCATCTTTTTTTCGGTAGGCTGACGTGCGACCTGCAGCAGCAACGATTTCGTCAGAATGCCGCGTTCGATGCACGCTTTGCGAATTTCGTTGGGAATCACGTGCAAGGACATTGTCTCGGTGACGCTGGAGCGCGCGCGGCCGATTTTCTTCGCGATGTCATCGTGCGTGTAATCGAAATGATCGGCCAGGCGCTGCAGGCCGTCCGCTTCTTCAAACGGCGTCAAATCCTTTCGCTGAAGATTTTCGATCAGACCCAGTTCCAAGGTTTCCGCGTCGTCCGCGATCTTCTCGATGCAAGGCAGTTCGTGCAGCCCGGCAGCCTTGGAAGCGTGATAGCGCCGCTCACCGGAAATAATGTAGTAAGTATCTTCTCGGGGAATGAAGCGCACCAGCAGCGGTTCGAGGACGCCCTTCTCGCGAATCGAATCCGTAAGCTCGCGCAGATCGCCCAAAGCCTTGCGCGGCTGTTCGGGGTTCGGGCGAATCTTGTCCGTCGGAATCATGCGGCCAATGGACGCACCGCTGAAACTGGTCAGCGTCTCCACATAATGCGCGTCATGCCGCATCTTGAGAGTGACGGGTAACCCGATCCTCTTGGACACGTTGTAATACCTCCTGAGCAAGCTTTTTGTAATCCTCGGCGCCCGACGATTTGGGCGCGAAAGAAAATACAGTCTCTTTGTAGGCCGGACTTTCTTCCAGCCGTACGTTCTTGCTGATGCGCGTTTTGAACAGCGCGTCGCCGAAGGTTGCGCGAATCTGTTCGTGCGTGTCGCGCGAAATGTTGGTGCGTTTGTCGAAGAGCGTGATCACCACGCCCAGAACTTTCAGGTCCGGATTCGGACGCGAGCGAATACGCGCGTAGGTTTCCAGCAAGTCGTCGGTGCCCTCGATGGCAAAGTACGCCGCCTGAATCGGCACCAGCAAGTGCGTCGAAGCCACCAGCGCGTTCACCGTGAGAATTCCCAGCGCCGGCGGCGTATCGAAAACTATGAAATCGTAATCCTTCAGGACCGGCGTCAGCGCGTCTTTCAGCTTGTACGGTGCGTCAAACTGCCCGGCAAGTTGCTGTTCCAATCGCGCCAGCGCCAGAATTCCCGGCGCCATGAAAAGGTTGGGGTCTTTAGTGGGGCGGATCACCTTGGACATTTCCATAGGATGATCGGCGAAGACGTCGTACATCGAAGTCTGGATGTCCGCCGGCTCGAAGAAAGCGATGGTGGCGTTCGACTGCGGGTCGAGATCAACGAGCAGGGTGCGTTTCTTTTTCAGCGCGAGAGCGGCGGCCAGGTTGATGGATGTGGTGGTCTTTCCGACGCCGCCTTTTTGATTGGCAACTGCGATGACGCAAGTCAAGCTGTGCCCCTCGTCCCCGTTTGGGCAACCATAGGCCCATATATGGCGGCCTTTGGACCCAATCCTACCACGAGTAGGCTCACTGTACCCACTTAAACACCCCCACTGCAAGGGAAAAATGCGATTGCGCGGGGATTTGGGGGGATTTGGAGCGGAGAGGCTTGGCCCACACAGGCACAGAGAGGCAGCGAGACCCGAATCGTATTTAAGCGAACCTGGGATAATGCTCCCACCACGTATTCCAGCGCGCTCTGGGAGGCTTCCTTGACGGCGTACGCTGTGTGTCGCGATGCAACTTCGCCGCGTTGCGACTTCGCGGCGAAGTTGCGCACCACGTGTCCCGGATGACAATATATCGCTGCCAGTGACAGACGAGTGAGCGACGAACTGCAAATTCGCTGGGCGGAAGCGCGCGACGTTGGCGCCATCGTGCGGCTGATCAATGTGGCGTTCGGGGCCGCAGAGAGCTTCTTCATCGAACGCGACCGCATTAGCGCAGAAAGCCTGCAGCCGATGTTGGAAAAGGGCAAATTCCTCCTGGCTGAAGATGCCGCCGGACTCGTTGGATGCGTGCTGGTGGAGTTGCGGGGTGAACGTGCGTATTTCGGTCTGCTGGCGGTGGACCCTGCGCGGCAGCATCGCGGTCTCGGCCGGCGTCTGGTGGATAAAGCAGAAAATCACGCGCGCGCAGCCGGTTGCCGCGCGATGGACTTGCGAATCGTGAGCCTACGCGCGGAGCTGCCGCCGTTTTACCGCCGCCTCGGTTACGCCGAGACCGGCACAGCCCCTTTCCCCGAGGAGATCAAATCGAAATTACCCTGCCACTTTGTGCTGATGTCCAAACCGCTGGCGTAGGCGGATGCCGCGGTAGACCGGGCCGGACGGGCGACAACTGCAAAATCGGTACTTCAGCGGCTGAAGCCGTGCCCTGACGAAACGCGGCAGGTTTCACACCGACCGCAAAGCCACGATCTACAAAGACTCTCGAGTTGCCACGCACACTCGCGAACGCGCGGCGTTCCGTAACTGTCAGGATTCGCGATTCGGATTTCAGGCATTAGAAGCAGCGGCGCTGAGATATTCTTAACTCCGAGCGATTTCACCAACACCAAAATGGCTACTACGCCTGCCGCAACCGACCTGCCGCTGAAGCCAGGACGCAAGCTGATTGCGCCGCTGTGGCACACGATCCTATTTCTACTGGTAATCATCGCCTACGCCTACCACGGGCGCACGACCGTCGCACGAGTCGAAGGCCTGCATCTTGCGAGCAAAGTGCCGATGTACCTTTTCATGATGTTGCTCGAGCTGACCTTGGTCTCCTACGTGTGGTTCCTGGGAGTGAAGCCGGCGGGCGGAAGTTTTCGCGCCTTGATCGGCGGCAACTGGAACACGATCGGAGACGTGCTGCGCGATATTGGCATTGCTTTTCTTTTTTGGCTCGTCGTGATCGTCCTGCTCGTCGGATTGCAAATCTCGCTGGGAAAAAGCCCGCAGACCGCGAAGGCCGTATTCCTGTTGGCGCCCGGCAATCTCTCAGAGATGGTCGTGTGGATTATTTTGTCCGTGACGGCGGGCATCTGCGAGGAATTTATCTTTCGTGGCTATTTGCAGAAGCAGTTCCATGCGATCACCGGCTCGGATGCCGCAGCCGTGGCGCTGCAGGCCGTCTTTTTTGGAATCGCGCACAGCTATCAGGGCGTGAAATCCATGGTCACGATTACAGTGTACGGAGCACTGTTCGGAATGCTCGCGATGTATCGCAAAAGTTTGCGCCCGGGAATGATTCAGCACGCGATGCAGGATTCGTTTGCGGGCCTCGCCTTCGGGCTGCTGAAACGCCTGGGAAAACTTCCCGCCGTCTCGTTCTGAGCCTTCGTAGCGGCGGTCTTCAGACCGCCATCGCTGTTGCGCCATGGATCGCTGGCGCACTAAAATGCGCCGCTACAAATTCAACGTCACGGTTTGGCGTAACGGTTCAGCGGTTCGTTTTCGGATTTCACGGCGGCGTTGACGCGTTTGAGCAACTCGGCGCTGATGCGCTGCGCGCTCTGCTTGATGTCTTTATCGGTGATGTCTGCTTCGATCGAATACTTCACGGCGTCGGCGTTGGGGTTCAGCTCGATGACGGCTCCAGGCTTCGCATTGCTGGTGTCGGCAGGATCCGCCGTATATAGCGGCGGCGTAAAATGCGCGAGGTCCTTCGCTGCGACGTACAGTAGCAACGTTTCAGCGCCCGATCCGGAGCCGATCACAGCGCGGCGCAAACGATTGTCCACTCCCACTTGCGCGAATACGCCCGTAATCAGAAAGCCGTCGTCCGGGCGCGGATCGCTCGGACGCAGCATTTTCGTGGTGTAACCCGCCTTCGCGAAATCTTTCAGCAGATTGTCCGACATTAATTTCACGATGTGCTGCGCGGCGGACGCACTCGCCTTCGGTGAAACGCTGGCTGGCGGCGCCGAACTCGCATCGGCTGACAAGCTGGCTGAATCCAACTCAAAATCCGTGATGTAGATCACTTTCGATCGCTCAGGCGTGGCCGCTGGCGCGGGAGTGTCAGGCATGCTCGCAGGCCCGGATTGCGCTCCACCCGGATAGGTTCCGGGCGAACCACCCGGCGGACGATTCGACATTTGCGCAAGGGCAAATTGCGGTGCGAGAAATACGGCAAGAAGCGGAAGAAGAAAATACAGCGAGCGGCGCACGACTACATCTTGTAACGGCCGAGATCTTCGTCGTTCAGATTTTCCAGCCACTTGCGCAGATCTTCGCTGGAACTTTTCTCGGTGACGGCGGTGGACATGCGGGAATGCTTCAGAACTTCGTCCTCCACGAAAATCGGGCAATCCAGGCGCAAAGCCAGCGCCAGCGCGTCGCTGGGCCGCGAATCCATGGACATGGTCTGTCCGTCGCGCTCCATCCAGATCAGCGCGTAGAACGTATCGTCCTTCAGATCGGAAACCACCACGCGCTGCACGTGCACGTTCAGCCCGGTGAGCACATTTTTGAGCAGGTCGTGCGTCATCGGCCGCGGCGTCTGCACTTTTTCGATTTCGAGCGCGATGGCGTTGGCTTCATACACACCCACCCAGATGGGAAGAACGCCGCTACCGGAAGTTTCCTTCAGGACCACTACAGGCATGTTCGTTACGGGGTCCATCATTAAGCCTCGAATCTTTACTTCGAGTTCCATGGTGGCCTCCCGGGGCTTTAGGTGAGGTGCTCGCCGGCAAAACTATTCGGGCCCGCTCGCGTAATCTTCACCTGCACGTATTCTCCCAGAAGATTCCCGCGCGGCGAAGTGAAATTTATCAAACGATTGCAGGAAGTTCGCCCGCCCCACTGGGTGCGCGCGGGATGGCAGCCGTCCACCAGCACTTCGTAGGACTGGCCGACCAGCTTTTCGTTAGCCGCGATCTGAATTGCGCGCTGCCGTTCGTTCAAAACCGCGAGGCGGCGGCTCTTTTCTTCCTCGGGAATTGCATCGGGCAGGTGCATGGCGGCGGTGTTGGGCCGCGGCGAGTATTTGAACGAGAAAATTGCGTCGTACTGCGCCGCGTCCAGCAGCGAAAGCGTCTCGGCGAAGTCCGCTTCCGTCTCACCGGGAAAGCCCACGATGATGTCCGACGTAATGCTGATGGGCCGGAGCGCGGCGCGTATCCACGAGATTTTTTCCAGGTACTCTTCGCGCGTGTAGGTGCGCAGCATTTCACGCAGCACGCGCGTGGAACCGGACTGCACCGGCAGATGCACGTGGTCGCAGAGCGTGGGAACGTCGTCAATCGCTTCGACGAGCTCGCGGTGAAAATCGTTGGGATGCGAAGTAGTGAAACGCACGCGGCGAATTCCCGGGACCGCGGCCACAGCACGCAGCAGGTCCACGAATTTCCACCCGCGCGGCGAAGGATCGCGATAGGAATTCACGGTCTGGCCCAGCAATTGTATTTCGGTGTAGCCGGCATCGGCCAGGCGGCGCGCTTCGGCCAACACCGCAGCGCTCGCACGGCTGCGTTCCGGCCCGCGCGTATGCGGCACCACGCAGTAGGAGCAGGCGTAGTCGCAGCCTTCTATAATGGTGATGTACGCGCGCAGAAGATTGTCGCGCCGCGTGATTTCCGTCTCGAAAGTTTCGTCGGTGTCGAGGTCCAGGCCGGTGACGCGCCGGCCGCCGGATTCCAGCTGTGCGATCAGCTCCGGCAGCTTGCGATAACTCGCCGAGCCACACACGAGACTGACCCACGGCGCGCGCTCGAAGATTTCTTCGCCTTCCTGCTGCGCCAGGCAGCCCAGCACTCCGATAATTTTTCCGTCCGCGAGTGTTTTCCAGTCGCCCAAGCGCGCGAAAACTTTCTGCGCTGCCTTTTCGCGGATGCTGCAGGTGTTATAGAGGACCAGGTCGGCCTGCGCCGGGCTTTCGACAGCACGGTATCCGCGGCCTTGCAGCACGCCAGCCACTTTTTCGCTGTCGTGATCGTTCATCTGACAGCCAAAAGTTTCGAGGAAGAACGACTTCCCTGCCGCGACCGAAGCATCGCCACCTGAAGCTTCTTCGCGGACTGCAGCAGCAGTGCCACGCGCCCCTCGCAACGGCAGCGGGAGCAACCCAACCGCAGCGGTCTCGCGTCCCACTGGCTGAAGCACAGCCGCCGCGCGCGTGCCCGCGCTCACCAGCGATTCGATTCCGACATCAAACGATTTAGCCATGGCTCATTTGAAGTCTAGCACGGTGTGCGGCATGCGGTGACTGGCGATTGGCAACCGGAAACATTCACCCTCGGACTTACGTTTCATAAACAGCGCAAAGGCGCCTGCGATAGCGCAGATGCTAGCCAAGGTGTAGAACGGACATTAATGAAAACCTCGCCAGCGCAGACCAGCACGCGGCAGACGCTGGTGGCCTTACAAGAGACGTTCTGGATCGCGCTGGACACGCTTCGTTCCCACAAGCTGCGCACCTTCCTCACTCTGCTGGGGGTGATGTTGGCAGTTACTACACTCGTTGCCGTGATGTCCGTCCTTAACGGCTTAAACCTTTATATAGCCAACAAGGTCGCCAACCTCGGCTCCAATGCCTTCGCGATTGACCGCATCGGTATCGTCACAAACCTGGAGCAGTGGAACAAAGCGCGCAAGCGCCCGCAGCTGCGCCTGGACGACCTGGAAGCGCTGCGCGATGGCATGAAACTCGCAAGCAGCATCGCGGGCGAGCAGGAAACCATGGCCGACGTGCGCTTCGGCAACGGCCTGAGCGAAGACGTCAGAATCCTCGGCGCGACGCCGGAGTACGCGGAGATTCGCGACATCGACGCCGCAAACGGCCGACTGCTCTCCGCGATTGATGAAGACCATCGTGCGGGCGTCTGTGTAATCGGCCCGGACCTGGCCGCGAAACTGTTCGCCGGAATCGATCCCGTGGGACAAGAGATTCGAGCAGGACGGGGACGGTACGAAATTATCGGCGTCGCCGCGCCCAAAGGCTCCGTTCTGGGCCAAACGCAGGACAATTTTGTGATGATCCCGCTGAGCACGTACCGCAAGGAGTGGCTGGTGCCGCAAGATTCCGTGCAAATCTTCGTGGAAGCGCGCAGCCGGCAGGAGATGCCCTCCGCAGCGGACGAAGCGCGGATGATTCTACGGGCGCGCCGCCACGTGCCGTATGAGGCTGAGGATAATTTCGGAATCATCGAGCCTTCCACGCTGATGGGCATCTGGGACGACCTCACCGCGAATGTCTTCGGCGTGGCGGTGTGGGTCACCTCCGTGTTTCTGCTGGTGGGCGGCATCGTGATCATGAATATCATGCTGGCCAGCGTCACGGAGCGGACGCGGGAGATCGGCCTGCGAAAATCGCTGGGCGCGCGACGACGCCACATCGTGATGCAATTTCTGGTGGAGTCTTCCCTGCTGGCGGCGTCCGGCGGACTGTTGGGGATCGCCATCGCGTTGGGTATCGCCGCGCTGGTGCGCTCGTCAACCTCGATTCCGATCGCGACACCGGTATTCGCAGTGATCGTCTCGCTGCTGCTTTCTACCAGCGTGGGACTATTCTTCGGCATTTATCCGGCGGTGCGCGCCGCGCGCCTGGATCCCATCGAAGCGCTGCGGGCGGAAGCCTAGCCCATGGAACTACAACAGAACTTCCGCGAGAATTTCGAACTGGCGATAGACACGGTGCGCGAGCACAAGCTGCGCAGTTTTCTCGCCGTGCTCGGCGTGACCATCGGAGTGATGCTCATTATCTTGGTCGTGGGGTTGGTGGAGGGTTTTCGCACCACGATTCAGGACATGATTGAGGCCCAAGGCGTAAACACGGCATGGGCCTGGCGATTCAATCAAGGCCCCAGCAACGGCCGGCGCCCCAAAGAAGAGCGCCAGCGCAAGCCGCTCACGCGCGAGGATGGTGAAGCCGTGACGCAGCTTTGTCCGGCCGTGCGGGAAATGACCATCGCCATCTACAACTGGGAACATCCGCACAACGTCCGTTATCAAAACAACGAAGTGCAGGGCGGTGAGTTCCGCGGCACTTTCGCCAATTACCCCGAGGTGGATTCCAGCGAGACCATGAAGCGCGGACGCTTCTTCACGGAAACGGAAAACACTCATCGCGAAAACGTAGTGGTGATCGGCGAGGACGTGGCCAAAGCTCTGTTTGCTGACCTGGATGACGCACTCGGCAAGGAAGTACTGGTAGATGGTTCGAGTTTCGTGGTGATCGGTGTGTTCGAAAAACCCGTCGGCGGCATCGGCAGGGATGACCAGGATCGCCGCGTGGTGATTCCCTATCACACGTTCACGAAAATCTTTCCTGCGAGCTTCGAAGTTTTCCTGGGCATCCTGGCGTATCCCGGAAAACTGGAGGTCGCCGTGGACCAGACGCGCGAAGTGCTGCGCCGGCGCAGAAACCTGCCCTACGACAGGCCGGATGATTTCTCCATTCAGACCAACTCCGAAGCGGTCAAGAAATTCAACGATATTATCGGCGGCGTGGCCGTGGTGATCGTGGTGCTCAGTTCCATTGGCCTCTTGATTGGCGGCATCGGAGTGATGAATATCATGTTGGTGTCGGTAACCGAGCGCACCCGCGAAATCGGCGTGCGCAAAGCGATCGGCGCGCGCAGCCGCGACATCACCTGGCAATTCCTGTTCGAAGCCATGACCCTGACCGGTACCGGCGGGATCATGGGCATTTTAGCCGGCAGCGGCATCGTGCTGCTGATTCCCGCCGTGAGTTCGCTGAAAGCGGTGATCGCGCCTTGGGCCGTGATACTGGGGTTCACGGTTTCCGTCGGCATCGGATTGGTCTTCGGAGTTTGGCCAGCCACCAAAGCCGCACGGCTGAATCCCGTCGAAGCCTTGCGCTATGAATGACGCCGCGCGGCTCTGGCGACCGCGCGAAGGCGCACCCACCCGCCTGCGGCACTGGCCTCAATCTGTCCGGATGGACAGTTGTGACCGCGCGGCGCGAGACGCATTATGGCAGCAGCTGGTACGCAGCGAGCCAGCGCGCTTTCTACGGCCCCCAAGCCCACGTTGAACCGCGCAGCCGACATTCCATACTGAGGAGCTTTCGAAAATGAACCTGAAGAATATCGTCATGGTAGGGGTGTGCCTGCTGATCGTGTCCGCCGCGCCGCCGTTGCGTGCGCAAGGAGGCTGTGCGTCAGGCCAGGATGCCGCCGTGCAGTGCTTCGTCGGCAATGCCGTGCGCACGCAACTGGTGACGCTGCAGTACGGCATGACCATGTCGCAATTCAAAGCATATGGTGTGTCAGTTTCGAAGATCGTTCAGGAACAGCCGACAGCCCTGGCAGTGGTGGGCCTGGCGAGCGCGGTGGCCGATGCCCTGCCGCCGACGAACGCGAACGGCTCCGCCAACCAGGCAGCGCAAATCGCCGCCATCGATTCCATCGTGGACGCAGGCATCGCCAACAACTTCCTCATCCTTCCGGCGGAGACAACTGCGCAGGACTTGAAGTGGTTTTCGCTCGATCTGGTCAACGTGATGAACACCAACAACGGAATTCTGCTTTCTCCCGGCACAATGCTGCGCGTCATTGATTCCTACGTGGTCACCGCAACCGTGAGCGGCACGGTGAATTGGACGCAGGCCAACTCCGGAATCGCGACGATGATCACCAACTTCGCCAGTGCCGGCTTGCTGAAGCTGCCGGCGACCATCACCACCGCGCAGGCGACTCAGTTCGCGCAATCTCTCGCGCAGATCAGCTACACCTATAAGACCGCCACGGGACGGACGACGCTGTAGGCAAGCGTGCGGTGATGAGTGAGTGGTGATTCGGGGAGATGCAACGCGCAGGACGCTGCGACGGTCTTATGCGACATCGCCGCTGCGGCGCAGGTTGCGCAGCGTCAGCGCGGCGCACAGAGCCGCAACGGCGACGAACGCGCCCAAGCACGTGAACCATTCTGGATAGAGCTGATTCTTCGGCACCAGAGCCGTCGTCAGAAAAAACAGTGGATTCAAATAGAGCGGCGCCCGGACCTCCAACGGAATCGAATGCCATCCGTCCTGCGCGCGAACACTCGACATCGCAATCCCAAAAATAATCAGCGTCACCACGGTCATCACCACAACCGTCACATAGCTCACCGCAGTAGCGTGAACGCTTCGCCGGAAGGCTGATGACCAATACAAGCTGATTGCGCTGATCGTTCCTAGGATCACCACGGTCGTGAACGCCACGATACCCACTTCCCACGGGCCAACGCCCCCAAAAGCAAACACGGCGCTCAGCACCGGAATGCCGATCAAGAGCAGCAGAAGAACGAACATCAGCGACGCGGCAAATTTTCCCCACCAGATCTGCACCGGGCCTAGCAGAGAAGTCAGCAGCCCGGGGAGCGTGCGCTGCTCTTTTTCGATGGTCAATGCACCCGCACTGAAAATCGGCGCCATCAGCAACAGCAACGCCAGCTGCGAATACGCGAGAGTCAGAAACAACGTCACGCCGAATTGCCAGCCTTGCTGAGTGCGACCGGACTCGGAAGATTGCTCGTAGTAGACGAACGATATGATGGCGCACAGAGCCAGCAGGTAGAGCGATGGCAATATCCACCCGCGACGTTCTCTCATGCGCTGGCGCAGCTCTTTGCGGATCATCGGGTTCATCGCGGCTTTTCTCCGAAGACATCGCGGTAGCGTTGCTCCAGTGTGGCCGCCGGCCGATCGAAGCGGACCACCTGCACTCCGCTGGTCACTAGGTGACGCAGAAATTCAGCCGCTTGCGCGGCCTCGCCGCTGATTTCCACCAGCATCCGCGACGGCTCGACCTGCATGACCTTTACGCCGGTGAATGCGCCAGCAAATTGCGCCGCCCGCTCCCCATCCCGCAACACGCCGACCTCGTACAAGCGCGGGAGCGAGGAATCCGGGGTGCGCAACTCGATGACGCTGCTCCCCGCGGCGTCCTGCTGATTTTTCCCGCCGGCGATCAAAGCCACCCGCGAGCAAATCTCCTGCAAATCCGCGAGAATGTGGGAAGAAAGCAAAATCGTAATTCCCTGCTGGTTCAGCCGCTTCAGCTGGTCGCGCAAATCCACGCGCGCCAGCGGATCGAGGCCCGTGGCAGGCTCATCCAGCAGCAGCACCTGCGGCGAATGCAGCAGGGTCTTGGCGAGAAACAGTCTCTGCTTCATACCGAAGGATAGCTCTTCGACGAAACTTTCAGCGCGCGCGCCCAGAGCCGATTCGTCGAGGCCTTGGTCCACGACTGCGCGCCGTCTCTGGCTGGGGATCCGAAATGCATCCGCAAAGAATTCCAAAAACTCGCGGACGCGCATGTCCTGGTAAAGTCCCGGCTGATCCGGCATGTAACCCACGGCGCTCTTCACTGCCAGCGGATCGGCCGCCACATCGAATCCCGCAATTCGCGCAACGCCCGAATCCGCGCGGATGAGCGTGGACAAGATTTTGATCAACGTAGACTTGCCCGCGCCATTGGGACCCACCAGTCCGAACAACTCACCCTTTTCGACGCGCAAGTTGAAGCCATCCAGCGCGCGCGAGCCGTTGTAACTCTTTCGGATTTGGCTGACTTCAATCATCTTTCGCCCAGATAGACCAATGTCAAAGCCGTTGCAGAACGGTGCACCGCCGCAGGCTGGAGATCGGCCTCGGGGACGGGTTCATCCGAAAGGCCGGCGAACGTCGGCCCGCTGTTCGGAATCTGAAAACCAGAATAGGGCACCTCCGCGACTGAAAACGGGGGAATGGTGTCCGTCCGGGGGAAATCGAAGAAAGTCTCAAACTGGTTGTTGGGCTTTCGCTCGTGTGTCCAAATGTCGGCGAATTTCATTTCTGCCAGGTCAATCTCCTGGCCGGGTGCGATTGCCGGGAGGAGATATTGTTTGTTCGCGGAAAAGTCGAAGAGCATCGCCCCGCGAAAGGCCTCTCCCGTTTCGTTCTTCAGTTTCGTCTGCGACGTCCAATGCACGGTGCCGGGAAATCTGTGAAATCCCTGGAAACTCAGATCCTGAAGAGACCAGCGGAGCATCGGCATCTTCACGATGGTGGGCGATCCCATCTCCATGCTCCAGCCTTGCAGCACATGCGCTTTATTCAACATGGCCGCGCCGATTTGCAAATCGGATTCGTCCTCGGAGCGCATAACTCCGGGTAAGACCACCACATCATCATTCACGGCCACGCGGACGTCGCCGCGTTCCGGCGCCGAAACGCGCACGCCTACATCTTCGAGCGCCAGAGGACTGCGGTCATCCATCGAGTATATGGTTGCGTTGTCCACAGTGTAGTTCTTCGGGCGTCGTGCCCCAGCCGACAGATAGAATCCCGCCGCAAACAGTGCGGCCAGGACGCACATCGTGGTCCAACCCCATTCCAGTCTTTTCAGCCGTCGCAAGATCGCGAAGTTGATCGGCCCAACGATCAGCAAATAAATTGCCAGCCAAATAATCAACCAGCGCAGTCGCGGGAACTTGAACCACACACCGGTACGGCGGAGCAGAACGTCCGCTGTGGATTGCTCTGTAGGCAGCGCCACCATAAACCCCAATCGCGCAATCGTCCGGCCCGAAAGCTCTGGGATCCGTAACGAGCTGGCAGAGCTAGCCAGGCGTATAAGTTTTCCGCGGCCGACCTGAATCGGCGCAGAATCCACGGTCCCTTGCCGGTAGGTGGCGAGAAAATCCTTGTCGGCGACCTGGTCTTCGAACAGCGCCAGAACTCCGCCGCTGCGCAGGTAATTTTCCAGGGCTTGGCGTTCACCCTGCGAGAAACCCGAGATCGGTCCCGCCAGTACCACACATCGCGCGGCGCCATATGCCCACCAGTCCGCGCGCGCTTCCCTGAAAGTTGCCGTGCGAAGATTCTTGTTCTCTGCGGAGTTCTCAACGGCGCGCGGGCCAAAGGCGATCTGCGCCTGCACATTTTGGCAGGTCGGCTGATCCTGGCAGTAAATCGCCACGAGATACTGGCCGTTTGACAGGGGTATGACTTCTCGGAGATCTCTGCTGACGCTGGCGATGAGCTTGCCGTCCGCGCCTGAAGCGGTCACATCCAGCACGCCCCAACTCGTCTGCGGAATTAGGATGGGCACCTCGATGTCGAAGGCTTGGCCGGCGTTGACTTGGACGCGTTTGGCAAAGCGATCTGTGCGGAGGATGTCGCGCCGTCGCTCGTCACTGCCGGAGCGCACGACGAATTCGAGCTCAATGGATTGTGCAGGAGCTGCCGCGGGAAGCTGAACCCGCACGGGCGTCGGGGCGGCGTAGGAATAGTATTCACCCAGACCGATGCCTACCCGCATTGCATCCTGCGAGCGCGCTGGGAAGGTGAAAAGCAAAATCAACCCGCAGAGCGCGGCTGCCTTCCGCGCGAGCGGAAACGGCGCGCCGCCATCGCGGCGATTGGATCTGTGCGTGGGAATTTCGCTGCCTGGGCCAGACATGCTGTCATCCCTTTGCCGCGAGAAGATGGCGGAGTCTACTTTGCTTCCTGGCGATTTGCAATTCGCGGCGCTACCTGTGTGGTCAAGTAACTAACCCAGCTGTGCAGACGGCGCGGCGCGGGCAAAGTCCGCTAGTTGACGCAGGCCACGAGTACAAGGCCCGCAGTCGACTGTGTCGTTAAGAGCATCGGGTATTTGCTGTAGGTTGTTGATTCGTTTGACCCTTCCTTGTGCGTGTGCTACGGTGTTTACGGGCCATTTTTAAAAACTTTTTACTGGGGGGAGAACAATTTCTGTTCTGGCGCTGTTGGTTTTCTCCAGCCAGCTCGAAACGCTGATCACACAAACGGGTTGGGTGGCGCGAGTAGTACTGTGCATTCTATTAGTCCTCTCTGTTTTCTCGTGGGCTATCATTTTCCAAAAATCCCGGACTCTCGGGCACATCGAATCACAAACCAAGAAATTTCTGGAGATGTTCCGCGCGGGGCGCGGGCTTCCTGATCCGGCCACGCTGCGGATGGGCGCCGGCGGAACTCCCCTGGCGGTTGTGTACCAGGCGGGATACCGCGAACTGGAAGCGCAGCTCGGCACGCGCGAGCGGCGTCCGGTGGCTCCCGGCGTGGCGGAAGGCGGCACGGCAGTAGCTAGCGCGCCGCGCGTGAAGAATGCCAATGCGGTTGGCGTGCAGATGCAAGTCGCGGCGGGCGACGAAGTGCGCAAGCTGGAAAAATGGATGTCGTGGCTCGCGACCACCGGCTCGGTTTCACCGTTCATCGGACTGTTTGGCACGGTGTGGGGCGTGATGGACGCGTTCGCCGGGCTGGGCGATGCAGGCTCGGCAAGTTTGCGCGCGGTTGCGCCGGGAATTGCGGAGGCGTTGATCACGACTGCGGCGGGATTGTTCGCGGCCATACCCGCGGTGATCGCGTACAACTATTTTTTGGGCGGCATTCGCGGCATTGCGGCGCGCATGGATAGTTTTGCGGCGGAGTTTGTCGCCAAGATTGAGACGATTTACAGCGCGTAGGTGCGCTGATTGAAGGGCAGCGATTGCGGCAAAAACGAAAAGCAGACCCCTCACAGGCTGCCGCAGGTTCGGGATGGCAAACTTTTTGATTTAGGTGTTCGGGTAAACAGAAAACCATGCCGCAGATACAACGCGAAACCGGAACGTCACTTTCGGAAATCAACATGGTTCCGTTTATTGACGTCGTCCTGGTGCTGCTGATCATTTTCATGATCACCGCGCCGATTCTGCAGTCCGGAATCGAAGTGGACGTGCCAAAAACGAAAACCGTGAAAGAGCTCACGCAGGTGCGCATGGTCATCACCATTGACCGCGCGCAGCGCGTGTACCTGAACGACAAGCCGGTGAACATCCACGAGCTCGGCGCGCAATTGCTTTCGCAGATGAAGGACCCGCAGCATCAGGCGGTGTACGTGCGCTGCGACGAGACGGTGCCCTTCGGCAGCTGGGCCACGGTGGTGGATGCGCTGCGGCAATCGGGCATACAAAATATCAGCGTGGTCACCCAGCCGCTCACCGAGCGCTCGGAAATTCAGTGACATGGCTACCCTCGCCGCCAACCCGCGCACGGATACTTTAGCGGGGCCGCTGTCGGCTTCGCTGGTGTTGCACGCCGGCCTGGTGGTGCTCTTCATCGGCTCGGCGATTTACAGCCATCAGGGCGATTCGTGGGGCGGGCCCGGCGGCGCGGTTACCGTAGGCGTGGTGGGAAGTCTGCCCGCAGTTCCCCTGCCGCGGCCGGAAGTGGAAACGCCCAGCCGCGTGGTGGACGAGTCGAAAGGCCTGTACAAGGCGGAGCCGCAGCCGAAGGCCGTGCCTCCGCCCGACGCCACGCCGATTCCGAAGTTCGACAAGAAAAAACCGCCGAAGTACGTGACGCGTCCGTCGAAGGTGCTGGAAAATCCGGCGCCACCTCCGCCCAACGCAGTTCCCTACGGGGGTGGCGGCACGCCAACGGTGCCCTACAGCTCATTCGCGATCGGGGCGGGCTCGAGCACACAGGCGGGAATGGGATTCGAAGGGCCCGGCGCGGGAAATTTCGGCGCGCGTTTTTCCTGGTACGTGGAAGCTGTGCAACGCAAGATCAGCAGCACCTGGCTGCAATCCACAGTGGATCCCAGCGTGCAATTTGCGCCGCGCGTGGTGGCCACGTTTGATATTTTGCGCGACGGCAGCGTCACCAACATTCAAGTGACGAAATCCAGCGGGAACGCTTCGGTGGATTCCTCGGCGGTGCGCGCCATCCGCGACGCCAGCCCGATGCAGCAACTGCCTCCTGCGTATTCCGGCTCAAAGGTGAGCGTCGAATTCTGGTTTGATTTCAAGAGATGAGGAAGCGCGGGACAAGGCTTGCCGCTGAAAAGTTTGGCGAAAACATGTTTTGGTTGTCATCCCGAGCGGAGCGGGTGATCTGCCTTTCGCGCACTTGCAGCGACGGAAAAAGCAGATCCCGCACGCGGCCGCGCCGGGATCCGGAAGGACAACTTTAATCTTACGTCGGAGATGAAATTATAAAGAACCACTGAGGGTGGAGCGTGAGCGAGCCGCGGACAATGCGATAAATGCGGCAGCACGCTCGCGCACTACAAAAAATATGACAAGAAAACTGACAATCATCGCAACACTCCTTGCAGCGTTCCTGTTGTTGTGCGCGAGCAACGCTTCCGCGCAAGATTGGTTCAAGACCGGCACCGGCCTCGGCGTCAGCAAAGCGCGCCTTGCCGTGCCGGACTTTGCGGTGCGGCAGCCCGTGGCACCGGCGCTCGAGAAGACTTTTCACGACGTCCTGTGGTCAGACCTGGAATTCTGCGGCGTGCTGGAACTCGTTAGTCCCAGCTTTTACCCGCCGCAAGTTCCCAGCCAGCCCAGCGAAGTGAAATTCGCGGATTGGTCCGCGGCGCCGGCAAATGTGTACATGCTGGCCTACGGCAATTTGTCCGGTGACGCCGCGAATCTGGCCGCAGCCGGATATCTGTCTGACGTGCACAATCCGCAAGCTCCCATCGCGCTGCAGAAAATTTATCGCGGCCCGGCCACCGATGCCGGCGCGCGCAAGCTGGCGCACCAGTTCGCCGACGATATCGTCGCGTTGCTCAGCGGCGGCTCAGCCGGAATCGCGCAGACCCAGATCGCCTACGTGAGCACACACAGCGGCAACAAGGAAATTTGGGCCATGGATTACGACGGCCAGAACCAGCACCAGCTCACGCACCTGAAATCCATTTCGCTAACGCCGCGATGGGCGCCTAGCGCCGATCGCATCGCTTTCACCTGCTATGTGCCGTTCCGCGGGATCACGTCGCCGCAAATTTGCCTCTATTCCACTATTTCCGACCGGCTGATTTCTTTTCCGCGCTACCGCGGCTCGAATAGTTCGCCGGCCTGGTCGCCGGACGGCTCGCAACTCGCGTTCATGTCCAGCCAGAACGGCGATCCGGAAATATATCTGGCAGATTCGAATGGCGGCGGCCTGAAACGCATCACCTTCGCCGCGGGAGTAAGCACTTCTCCCGCGTGGAATCCGAAAACCGGCAAGCAGATCGTTTTCGTCAGTGACCGCGGCGGCGAGCCGGTGCTATACCTCGCGAATTCGGATGGCACCGACGTACAGAAGTTGGACATGCCGGACATGGGTTACGTCGTGGACCCCTCCTGGTCACCAAATGGACAATTGCTCGCATTTAGCTGGCGACGCCCGAGCGGTAACTTCGATATCTATATCATGGACATTGTGACCCGCCAGCTCGTGGAATTGACCCGCGACGAAGGGCGCAACGAGCGGCCCAGCTGGGCGCCCGATGGACGCCACTTGGTTTTCGAATCCACGCGCACCGGCACGCGGCACATCTGGTCCATGCTGGCCGATGGCAGCTTGCCGCGGCAATTGACGTTCCAGGGCCAGAACGAATCGCCCAACTGGTCGCCCAAATAGATGTGGAGCAGGTTGCGAGCGGCGCGTGCGAACCGTTACGTTTCGCCCGGTGTGGCACAAAGTTTTTTATGAGGCCCGATTGCGTTAAAGAAAAGTAACAGCACTCAATATCCCGGCAGTTTCCTCAGGGAAACCCGGAAATCGCAGAAGGAGGCAATCTATGCAGGCGGGTACGATTCGGAAATTCACGCTCTTGATGGGAATCGCTACAGTTTTTGCATTTATCGGCGGTTGTAAAAAGCAGGTGGCCACCGCGCCGCCAACTCATGCCGCACCCGCGCCCGCTGCGCAGCCCACGGTGACGCTATCGGCGTCTCCGGCGCAGATTAATAGCGGCGACACCACGACGCTGTCCTGGACTTCGACCGACGCCACGGACGCGGACATCGAACCGGGCGTCGGCAAGGTCGCGGTGCAGGGTTCCACACCTGTGAACCCCACCAGCTCGACGACCTACACCATCACCGCAACCGGAGCGGGCGGCACCGCTACGGCCACCACGCGCGTGACCGTGAATGCGGCGGCTCCGGGAGTTCCTCCCGCGAACAATCAAAGCATGAGCGAACTTTTCGAACAGAACGTGAAGGACGCTTACTTTGATTTCAACAAAGCCGATATTCGCGGCGACGCGCGCGACGCGCTGGCCAAGACGGCGGAATTCTTGCGCTCCTATCCGCAGGTGCGTGTGACCATCGAAGGCCATTGCGACGAGCGCGGTTCCACAGAATACAATATCGGTCTGGGCGAGCGGCGCGCGCAGGCGGCGAAAAATTATCTGATTTCGCTGGGCATCGGCGCGGGCCGTATGGACACCGTCAGCTGGGGCAAGGAACGGCCCTTCTGCACCGAGCACACGGAAGAGTGCTGGCAGCAAAATCGCCGCGCGCACTTCGTGGCAGCGCAGTAAGCGGCTGATGTAAGTTTCGCAGTAAAGCAGGGGCGGTCCCACGCCATCGGGTGGGATCGCCTCTGCCAGTCGGGACGCCTGAGGGAGAAGGATTTTCGCGGGCGTCGCTCCGAGTCCTATTCGCTCGATTGAGTTCAGTCCAGGAGGCAATCATGCGCGCACGATCGGCAGTGCTCGCGGTGGCGGCGGTAATTGTTGGCGTGGTCCTTGGCTCGATGTTGAATCCTCGGCCTACCGGCGCGGTTTCGAAGGAAATAATCCAACTGCAAGAAGATGTCTCGCAGCTGCTGCAGGGGCAGCAGGCCATGCGCAGCACGATTGACGCGAACAACGCGTCGTTGCGCACGCTGCTGCAGCAATCGCTGGATTCGGTGAACGCGCTGAACCAGCAAATGGCCACGCTGCAGAAGAATGTGCAGGAAGCCACGGCCAACAGCTCTTCGAGGATTGACACCATGTCTACGCAGACGCAGGGGATTTCCGACAATCTGCAGGACGTGCAGGCACGCGTGGGAAAAGTCGCAGCGCAAATCAACGACATGCAAAGCACGCTGCAAAGTATTGATGGCCGGCTGGCCGGCGGCTCCTCACCCAGCGGCGCTCCTGCCGGCGGCGCGCCGAGCAGTGGTGCGGGCGGATCGGGCGCGCCTCCCTCCGCAGGCAACTCGCCAAATGGTGGAGGCGGTCTAGCTTCTCTGCCGGGAGCTTCTTCCGACACGCTCTATCAAAACGCCCTGCGGGATTTCACTACCGGAAAATATGACTTGGCGCGACAGGAGTTCGGCGACTACGTGCTGCACTTCCCTTCCACCGATCTCGCCTCAAACGCGCAGTTTTATCTGGGCGAAATTTCCTACGCGCAAGCGGACTACAAGGACGCCATCGCGCAGTACAACCTGGTGCTGGCCAATTATCCGCAGAGTTACAAACTCGCCGCGGCGCTCCTGAAGAAGGGTTTCGCCGAACTGGAAATGGGCATGAAGGCCACCGGCATGAAGGACCTGCGCGAAGTGGAGCGCCGCTTTCCCGGAGCAGACGAAGCGCGCCGCGCGCAAGCCAAACTCAAAGAAATCGGCGCCACCACCACTCCGGCGCGTTCTTCATCGCCACACTAAAACGAATTCGCCGCGCCGGTCTGCGCGCTGCACTTGTAGCGGCGGTCCCGCAAAGCGGGAGCCCCTCGATCACCCTCGCAATTCGAACAATACCCGGTAGGGGGCGCCGCTTGCTGCGCCCCAACTTGCCACGCCGTCAGCCCGGCTGCGCACCGTTTTGCCTGAGGGCGTTAAGACCCCTGCCCTTTCAAACTCACCTCTTTCTCACTTACGCCCGCAGGTGGTCCGCCTGCCAGTTCTGAATCATCCGCTTGATGGTCTTCCGGTCATTAAGGTTTTCGCCGAGAACTTTGCCCGCTAACGCAGGGAGTTCCGCGTCGCTCGCAAACCGCAGCGCCACCAGCTGGTTCATGGTGAATTCCGGAATTCGCGGCTGCAAATCAAGCGGCAGCACGCCTTGCATTCGCAGCTGCATCTCGAGACGAATCAGCCGGTCCTGCACAGCCAGCGCGAACATCCGCGCATACAGCGCCAGCAGCACCAGCGCGAGCGCCACCACCACAGTCTCGACCGATCCCCCGGAAGGCGCGCGCACCACGCGAAAGATCGCCCATACCAGATTGAACGCCAGCACCGGCAACACAAAAAAATGGAACACCGGCACGTACTTGGCATGATTCTGAAAGTTTTGCGCCATGTGACCTCCTCCCGAAGCGAGCTACCTGCGGACGCGGGTGGATTCTAGCAAAATTCGGCACTCACCGGCGCGCGCCGCGCAGCTCATTGGAACGAACGCCCCTGCTTTGCGGAGTGCGGTGAGTCGCTGTGGCTCGGCCGGACCAAGCTTCGTCGCAGCCTATGGCCTTCGAGGCAAGCCTGGCCCGCCCCAACTTGCGCGAAGGATTCCGTTCCGCAATGAGACGGCATGCCTTCGCATGCCACAGCGGCTGCGATTTGATCGTCACCGCGCAGCGCGCGCGGCAAGCCGACTCGCGCTACGGTATTTCTCGCCGGAGTCGCGCACTTCGGCTATACTCGGTTCTTCAGGGAAATCCCTCAAAACAGGCAGGAAACCAAATGTCAGTAAACAAAGTGATTCTCGTGGGGCGCCTGGGGCGCGATCCGGAAACCCGTTTCACCGGAGGCGGACAAGCCGTCGCCAATTTCTCGCTGGCGACGGACGAAACCTACAAGGACAAGAACGGTGAACGCCAGAAGCGCACCGAATGGCACAAGATCACGGTTTGGGGCAAACAGGCGGAAATTGCCCAGCAATATCTGAAAAAAGGCTCGCTGGTGTACGTCGAGGGCCGCATTCAGACGCGCGAATGGCAGGATAAGGAAGGCCAGAAACGCACCAGCTATGACATCGTGGCCAACAATTTCCGCATGCTCGGAGGCCGCGCCGATGGCGCCGCCGCGGGAGCCAGCGCGGGCGCGTCAGCGCACAGCGGTGGATTTGGCGGAAGCCGTTCAGCGGATCCAGAGATGGAAGGCGCGCCGGCAGGCGATGAATCCGCAGGGCATGGTCCGGAAATTTCCGACGAAGATATTCCGTTCTAGGGCTCAACTCAGGAGCAGCGTTCCGCCGTGCACCAGGCCCGCAAGGCGCTCGCGCGGAGGTCGAAGTTTACTTCTTCGCTTGTGCGGTAGCGTAGGGTGAAATGGAAATCAGGTACCGCGCTTCGTCGGAATCCACCGGCGCAAAATCCGAATAGCTGGCGCCGGCGCCAGCTCCGTAGACGGCATGGACCCTGAAGTAGTACGTTTTTCCGGCTTCCGCAGTAAAACCGAGCAGCGAAATCGGTTTGGTAGACACGCTGAGCTCCGGCTGCCGGTTCGCGCACAGATGATGTTCGCCCGGGTCAACGGAGACGAAAAAATAGGAATCCCCGTTGTTCGCTCCGATCCAGGAGCCATCCAGTCCCACTCTTGTGGTCACGTCACACTTGATGCAGTCGGAACGATCCTCATCCTGAATAATGTAGACCAGCGCCCTGCCCGATTCCGCCTGCGCCACGTGCTGGCCCGAGTCTTTCTTTATGTCGAAATGCGCATCGCTCTGCCCGCAGGCAGATTGGGGGCCGGCCAGTGCCGCCGGATTGAGCGCAAATGCAGACGAGGCAAAAAGAAAGAATACCCGGAAGGTTCTCATCTTACTCCTGACCTGCAGGTAGAACAGCCGTAGAGCCGACGCTCACCGCAAGAAAAGGGGCGCGCGAATCGCTCAGTGCTTCGGCTTCTCCGCTTCGTCTTTTTTGCGCTGCTCGTCAACGCGCTGCATAAACGCCTCGAACTTGGGCAGCTGTTCGGGAGCGAGGATCGCGCGAATACGCGCGCGGCCTTGCTGGCGAAGCTCCTCACGCTGCGCATCCGCGGGCGCATAAGCCGCGTGGATTTTCGCCCGCGTGTCATCCACAATCGCGCCAAGCTGCTGCTGCTGGTCAGGTGTGAGCTGTAGTTCGTGCGTGAGATCGTTGACGAGCTGGTCGCGCGTCGGCGCACCCGGCGGATTTTGCCGGCCCCACACGCGCTCACCCCACAGATGATTTCCCAATCCGCCGAGGAGCACGCCCAGCAAAAACACCACCAGCACCAGTAGTGCCGCTTCGCGCCGTGTTTTACTGTTTTCCATGACTGGTATCCGCCATCATTAATATCACTTCATCGCGATTCGCCGGCAGCGACGGCCGGTCCGGAGCGATCTCCGGGACGCGATTTTCCGCCACGATGGATTGATCCGACCGCCATTGGCTCTGGCGCCCGAGATCGAACGAAACCAGCATCACCAGCGCGAAAGCCGCCGAAGCCGCAAAGCGCCACGCCACCGAGACAACGGGACGCCAAATGGATTTGCCTTCGTTCGTTTGGAGTTGCTGGCGGATCCGCGCCATCACGATTCGGCTGAATCCCGCACCGGGATCGGGCGAAGGCTCTGCAATAGCCAGCAAGCGCGCGCCTGCCGCGGCATCTTCCAGCGCCGCGCGGCATCCCGCGCAGCTCTTCAAATGCTCGGCCAGCTGCACCGCTTCCGGCCCGCGCAGCTCGCCCTCAAACTGGTCTTCCAGCGCTGCTTCGTACTGCGGACAAGCTGCGTAACTCGTTTCCGCGTTCCTGTTTTCTGCATTCATGCTCATTTTCCTTATCCTTCCTTACCTTCGGCCGGCCCAGCCGGCTTGGAATGGAGGCGACGCCGATACACGTCCATCAAACGAGCACGAGCCCTGAACAGTCGCACCTTGACCGTATTCACGTTGAGGTCGAGAATTTCCGCTAACTCCTGCACCGAAAATCCTTCCACTTCTTTCAGCACCAGCAACTCCCGGTCCTGCTCCGGTAATTTTTCCATCATGCGCTCGAGCAGATCGCGCGCTTCCGCCCGGTCGCTGGAACTCGCCGGCGGCTGATCGGCCGAAACCACGCCATCCAGCCGCGAAACTTGCTCTTCCGAAAGGTCCGCCTCATATACAAGCGGCCGAACTTTTTTCTTCCGCAGATAGTCCCAGCACTCGTTCACCGATATCTTATACAGCCAGGTGGAAAAAGCGGCGCGCTGATCGAATCGCTTTAGCGAAACGAATACCTTCAAGAACACCTGCTGCACCACGTCTTCCACATCTTCGCGCCGGCGCAGAATGCCACTCACCAGCCCGAACACACGTTGCTGGTGGCGCCGGATGAGCTCCTCGAAAGCGGCCTCTTCGCCGCTCTGGGCCAACCGCACCAGTTGCCTTTCTTCTTCGCCTTTCTCTCGCCGGCTCACCGGGAGCGATAGCGTCGAAGCAGTGGCTGCCATATTCTTTGGGACGTTAGGCACGCGATTCTGGTTACACCTGGAATTCTACCGTTCCCCCAAAATAGCTTGTTGCGAGAGATAGCTTATCATGTGACAATACCGCACATGATAATTGGAGAACGCATCCGTCTGCTCCGTGAAACAAAGAAACTTTCCCAAGGCGACATCGAGAAGCGCACTG
>Ga0210394_10002110_pt1 | contig 28395 bp, 32 predicted proteins | sample IncBWC12MmetaG_FD_160121 | JGI IMG/M metagenome (GOLD analysis project Ga0210394, IMG submission 160121) | Forest soil microbial communities from Barre Woods Harvard Forest LTER site, Petersham, Massachusetts, United States - Inc-BW-C-12-M | ecosystem: Environmental > Terrestrial > Soil >...
CAGGCACATCCAGGGTGTCGGCACCTCCGAGACCGCGGCAAAGCGCAAGCGCGCAAGGTCCGAAAGCTGAAACCTCCTGGAATTGCCAATCAGAAAAAACGGATCTCGAGATACGACCTCGCCAAAGCAGACCAGCGGACTTTGATCGTCCCGATCGTGCGCCGTCATCACGCGCATCGGACCGCCCCACGTCAGATCAATCGTGCCATTTGCAAGATGAGCAATGGCGTCACCCGGTTTTCGGCTTGAGACCAATTCGACATCGACGCCTTCGCTCGCGTAGAAGCCAAGCGCGTGAATGGCGTAATACGGTGCGTAGAAGATCGCGCGGAAGTTTTCCATGAGCCTGATCTTCACGTCGATCTCCAAAATCCATCAGTTGCGGGCGTTGATTATTCCAAAACCAGGCCGGAGGACTTGATCGGCCCGGCCCATTTGGCGATTTCGTCGGCGACGAACCGGGCGAGATAGACCGATGATCGCCGTTCGTCACCGACGAGATCAATGCCATTTTCCGTAAAGCGCTTCTGCACGATCGGATCGTTCATGGCCGCGACACTGGCATCGTGCAGCCGTTGCACAATAAATGCAGGTGTGTTCCTGGGCAGGAAGAGTGCGCTCCAATTGGAGGCCTCGAAATCAGTCAATCCCTGCTCATGCGCCGACGCCAGATCCGGCAAGCTCGGCGAACGAGCGTGGCTCAATATGGCAATGGGCTTGATTGCGCCGCTTTCGATTTGGGGAAGCGCGGTCGGTGTATCAATGCACAGATAGTCGACCCGCTGGGCGATCAGGTCCTGCATCGCCAGCGCGCCGCCACGATACGGGACATGGGTGACATCGACGCCGATTCGCGCGTTGATCAAGGCGCAGCCGAGATGGGTGGCGGAGCCTGCGCCTGCCGAAGCAAATTGCATCGTCTTCTGGTTTGCCTTCGCGTAGGCAATGAATTCCTGCAAATTGTTTGCAGGCAAATCCTTGCGCGCCACCATCACCAGCGACAGCTCTGCGACGAGCACGACCGGCGTGAAATCAACCCTCGAATTATAAAATGGAGTCTTGTATAGCGTTTGACTGACGGCGTGCGTGCCGACATTGCCGAGCACGAATTGATATCCGTCTGGCGCCGATTTGGCGACCCGGGCGGCGCCAATCATGCCGCCGGCTCCGCCGACGTTCTCGACAATCACCTGTTGCTGCAAGGCGTCGCTCAAGGCGGGTTGCAAAATGCGAGCAACCGCGTCCATCGGACCACCGGTTGCGAACGGGACTACCATCGTTAGCGGCCGGCTCGGCCAGGTTTCGGCTTTGATCGGTGTAACGAAGACGGCAAGCAAGGCGATCAGGACAAGGCGAAGCATTCCTGGCTCCCGAAGTGTAAGCCCGCCGCTTTTTGCGGATTTAGTCGGTTGAGATATCCTCGTCGGGCCGAACAGGCAAATAGGGTGACCATGCGTTTCTGGATTTGGTTTGTTTTCGGCGTCTGGATCGCGGCGATTTCCAATCCGGCGCAAGCCGAGTACCCGGAGAGGCTGATTACTCTGATAGTCGCCGTACCTGCGGGAGGGGCGGGCGATCTGGTTGCACGGCAGTTTGCGAACAGGCTTTCCAAATTGCTGAATCAAAATGTGGTCATCGAGAACAGGGGAGGCGCAGCCGGCACCATTGCCGCCGCGTTCACGGCGCGAGCAGCGGCGGATGGTTATACTCTGCTTCTCTCGTCGATCGCCACTCACTGCACCGCTCCGGTCGTCTACAAGAATATAGCCTACGATCCGTCCAGGGATTTCTCGCATATTGGTCTGATAGGGACAGCACCGGCGATGCTCAGTGTTAATTCCACGCTGCCCATTCACACGGTCGCTGATCTCGTCGCGTATGCCAGAGCCAGACCTGGCGAGCTGAATTTCGGCTCTTCCGGCAACGGCAGCGGGCCGCAGCTGTGGGGAGAGATGTTCATGGCCGCATCGGGAGTAAAGCTGACCCACGTTCCGTACAAGGGATCAGCCCCTGCGGTGATCGACCTCGTTGCCGGCAGAGTTCAAATGATGTTCGATGCGGCGGCGGCTCAAATCTCAGGGATACAGACCGGGCAATTGCGTCCGCTGGCTGTCATGAGTGAAGAGCGCTCGATTTTTTTCCCGGATGTCCCAACGATGGCCGAGGCGGGCTATCCTTCGGTCACAGGTAACTTGTGGTACGGCCTCTCCGGTCCTGCGAAGCTGCCATCGGGCATAGTGGCTCGGCTCGAAGGTGCTTTGCAAGATATTGCGGCGATGCCCGATTTTCAGGAAGCGTTGAAGCAAGTTGGCCTCCTTTCTACGCCGATGTCCGCACAAGCCTATTTCCAGTTCATTCTGGATGAGAACGACAAGTACCGAAAAATTGCACGAGCGGCCAACATAACAGTCGAATAACATCGTCGCAGCGGCGGGTTGTCGGAACTATAGCTCCCCCTCTGTCGTAAATCTGAGCCGCGTTGAAAAACGCTTAAGCGTTCGAGCGGCTTCGGAGCGCCTTCTCGAAATGAAAGCGCCTCAGTCCGCCGCCGACCGTCTTTGCGGACATGGCCTCGGCGCGCTCGCTCCTGACGAGCTGATAGCCGCTCTTGCGATAAAAGCTGATTGCCGCCTTCTGCACCTCCGCGGTGCTCAGGATGAGCTTCATGAAGCCGAGTTCGCGGGCGCGCGTCTCGGCACACTGCAGCATGCGCTGCGCGATGCCGCGGCCACGATGGCGGGCGTCAAGATACATGCGCCTGAGCTCCGTGCTTTCATGGCTGCGGCTTTCGATCCCGAACATGCCGATGATTTCGTCACCTGCTTCAACGACCCAGAAGGCGTTGCGTCTGGTTTCGGAAAAGACCTCGTGCAGCCGGCTCATCTCCTGGTCGATCGACGTCAAAATGTACTGCTCGAACCGCTCGCGCATTTCGACAGGGGCGAGCTCCCGATTGATGTCGGTGAAGAGCTCGACAACCTGCGCGTAGTCGGTGTCCTCATAAGCGCGAATGATGGCGGGCTTCTCGGGTGTCGCTGTCACCATGGTCCCCAGGTGGAAACTTTGCACGAAAAAGCGAGCCGTTATATTTCAGGGCCGGCAATCCCAGGCATGCCGATGAAGCCCTTGATCCGGCGAATACGTTCGATCCAGCCCTGGACTGCGGGCCAGTCGGACAATTGAAAGCCGCCCTCGCTTGCCAGCGCAGCATAGGGAAAGCAGGCGAGATCCGCGATGGTCGCGCGCTGGAGTACCAGCCATTCGCGGTCGCGCAACCTAGCTTCGAGTACATCGAGAGCTTTGCGCCCGTCCCGGAGAGCGGTAGTGAGATCTCCTTCATAGCCAAAGCGCTGGATCGCACGTGCCAGAAAAAGCCCGGTATTGCATTCGTTTTGGGCGAGCTCCAGCCATTGCATGATTTCCGCGGCGGCCGCTGCCTCTGCGGGCAGCCACCGATGCTCGGCATCATACTTCTTCGCCAGATAAAACAGGATGGCGGTCGATCCCCACAGAACGAGCTCATCGTCGACGAGTGTCGGAATTTGTCCCCTGGGATTGAGCCGGAGATAAGCTTCGTCCACTCTGTTCCGGCCGTGCTCCAGCTCGACGGCGACCGCTTCATACTCGAGTTGCAGGATCGAGAGCAGGAGCCGCACCTTGTAGGAATTTCCCGAGGTGAGGCGGTGATAGAGCCGTATCATCGTAACGCTCCGCAAAGCTCACGCCGGTTTGTTTGAGCTACGCCGGCGCGTAGAGACGGGGTCCTCGAATGGCGATCTTCAATAGACTGTCTCCGGACGCTCAAGAGGCTCAATGTCGAGATCGATGCGAGTTCCCGAATTGTCGCTGCGCACGACGACGAAGTCGACGGGCTCTTGCGGGTCAAGATTGATTTCCTGATGGGGCACTTGCGGCGCAAAGTAGACAAAGTCGCCGGGGCCAACTTCCGTCGTGAATTCCAGGCGTTCGCCCCATCGGATCTGGCTGCGGCCCTTGCTGACATAGACCGCGACCTCGTGCGTTCCGTGGTGATGGGCGCCGGTTCGCCCATTCGGCTGCAGGGTCACGGTTCCTATCCAGGTCTTCGGGCCGCCCGTACCCGCAAAATCAAACGCGGTGGCACGGCCCTGTCCTGCGGTTGCCGCCGCGCGCACCACCTTCACCCCGTCATCTCGCCAATTTCCAACACCCATGGTCAACTCCGGCCTTTGTTCACGAAAACGAATACGTGTATTCTATAGCGCACAGGTTGGACTATTGTCCACTATAAAGATCAGAAAGCTATCTTTGTCCCCTATAGATGACAACGTGCTGACTAGGATCGCCCAAGCCATCCGCAGACGGCGGGAGGACATGGGCCTGACCGTGCGGGCGCTCGCGAGCCGGAGCGGTGTTTCCGCCTCCATGATTTCGGACGTCGAGCGCGCTTTGAAATCGCCGACAATTTCGACCCTCGCCGCACTTTCCAACGCGCTCGAAATGCCGCTCTCGACACTGGTCGAGAGTCGCGAGCCGACCCGGATGCGCGTCGTCAAGGCATCGGAGCGGCAGTGGCTCGTCGAGCCCGACACAGGCGCGAAGCGCGATCGCTTCGTGCCTACCGTCGCCGGCAGCGAAGTCGAGTTCTTGCGCTATGTCGTGCCGGCGCACACCTTGGCGGGGCCATTTCCGGCTCACGCGCCCGGTACGATAGAGCACGTTTACCTCGCGGCGGGCGCCGTTCGAATAACGCTTGGAAACGATATCGCGCAGCTTGAGGCCGGCGATAGTTGCTCCTGCTATGCCGATTTGCCGCATGGTTTTGACAACCGTGAAGGGGACATCCCGGCCGAACTCATGATTGTCGTCGAGCCGCCCAGTGTGCCGACATCGGATCGGCCAAGGCGCCACAAGGAAGGCCGATAGCGAAGATGATATGGCGTCCAACGTCGTCAGCTTTGCCCGACCAAAGAAAAGCACGGCGCTTCCGTTGATCAGCGATGCCTGAAGATCGGTGCGCGCTTTTCGATGAAGGCAGTCATGCCTTCCCTTCGGTCGTCGAGCGCGAAGCAGGCCTGTTCCATCCGGCGCTCGAACAACAGGCCTTCCGTCAGCGGCGAATTGTAAGCGTGATTTACCGCATCCTTGATCATCATCACGACCGGCCGGGACAGACGCGCAATCCGCGACGCCGTCCCGATTGCCTCTCGAACGAGTTCTCCCGCCGGCACGATGCGGCTGACCAGGCCTGAGCGTTCGGCTTCGGCGGCGTCCATTGGCCTGCCGGAGAGGCACATTTCCATTGCTTTCGACTTTCCCACGAATCTCGCCAGACGTTGCGTTCCGCCGCCGCCCGGCACCAATCCGACCGTCACTTCCAGCTGGCCAAATTTCGCCGTCTCGGCGGCGAGGATGAAATCGCACATCATGGCGATTTCGCATCCGCCGCCGAACGCATAGCCGGCAACCGCGGCAATCGTCGGCTTGCGGCAGGAGACCAGCCGGACCCAGTCGCCGCCGTTGAAATCTGCCAGATAGGCTTCGGCAAAAGAGCCGAGTTGCGCCATCTCCCTTATATCGGCGCCGGCCGCGAAGGCCTGGTCGTCTCCCGTCAGCACGATGGCGCCGACGCTATCGTCCGCCTCATACGCATCGAGAGCCAATCGCAACTCGCTGATCATGCCCTGGCACAGCGCGTTGCGCATTTTGGGGCGGTTGAAGCGAATGAGTGCGACGTTGTCGCGAATTTCGGTGAGAAGGTATTGGTATCCCATAGCGGTTCTCGCGTCGGCCGATGATTGCGGGTCGAGATTAGCGCCTTGCGCCAGGATAAATAAAATAGATAATACAACTGCAACAACATCGATAATTGTTATGAAGCTGCAGCATCTTCGTTTCTTTGTCGCGACCGTGGATTGCGGTGGCGTCGTCAGAGCGGCCGAGCGGCTGCGCGTATCGCAGCCCGCGGTATCCGCCGCTCTCAAGGCACTCGAGCGCGACCTCGGCGAGCCGTTGTTCGAAGCAACCGGTCAACGACGGCGCCTTCGCCCCAACGCGAAAGCGCTCGAATTCTACGGCGACGCGCTCGACATCCTGCGCCAATGCGACACCGCGCGGGCACGATTTCGGCGCCAGGAGAGCCGGCCGGCGAAGCTGCGCGTCGGTGTCCTTCAAACCATCGCAAGCCGCCATTTGGCAAGTTTCTCGAGCGCACTGACCCGCGGCCGCCCGGGGCTGATGGTGCAAATACGGGAGGCGGGCCCGATCCGGATCCAGGAATGGCTTCGCAGCGGACAGATCGACGTCGCATGGACGGTCGTTGACAAGCCAGGCAGGAACGCTCGCCCGTTATGGCGCGAGACCTTCGCGGTGTTCGCCGGCCCCGCGCATCGCTTCGCCCGCAATCCCCGCCGCATGCTTTCCCTGTCGGACCTGGAAGGCGAGAGCCTTGTTCTGCGCGGCGCTTGCGAAATGCCCCGGGGCGCACTTTGGCCCGAGAGTTTGCGGATGCGGATCGTCGCCCGGACCGAGCGGGACGAATTAGCGCTGCGCCTGGTGGCGGAAGGCTTCGGGATTGCGATCGCGCCAAAGAGCCTAGCCACGGACGCCGTCGTGGCTCGTCACGTCAAGGGCATCGATGCGGTGCGCTCGATCGGGCTAAAGTGGCGGGCGGATATAAATGACGAAATGCTCAGTGCAATCCTCGAGGCAGCGTCATCGGTTGAGTTCGACCCGCGCTGAGCGTGAAGACTGCAAGATCGGTGGATGAGCCCGCATCACGCGGGCTTTTTCGTGCCGGATTGGCCACCTCCTGGAGCAGCATCGAGACCAGCCTTTTGGATCGGCAGCTGGAGCCTGCATGGGAAGCGGGCGTTCACGGCGAAATGACCTCAAATGGCCGCTTATTGGCCTTTCGAACCGCCCGCACAGCAGTTCCTTCAGAGACTTTTAAGCCATCTGCCCGACAGTCTGGCGAAAGCGTTCAACCCGTATGGCAAGACGCGCCTAACGCAAGGAATGTCACCCGTGAAACATTGCACCGCCATGGCTGCATCGGCAGCTCTCGTGTTCGGTATTTTGGCAATCCCCGCAGCCTCGCAGGCCGCGACACCCGAAGAAGCCAAGGCGCTGTCGGAGCGCGCAGCCGGCTACGTGAAGCAGGCGGGCGAAGAAAAGGCCTTCGCCGATTTCACCCGGGCGGACGGCGGCTTCGTCCAGGGCGAACTTTACGTGTTCTGTTACGACCATGACGGCGTGAACAAGGCGCATGGCGGCAACCCGTCATTCGTCGGCAAGAACCTCCTGCACATCAAGGATCCCGACGGCAAAGAGCCGAATGCGGAGATCGTGAAGGTCGGGTTCGAGCAGGGGCAGGGCTGGGTGGATTTCAAATGGCCCAACCCGGCGACCAAGAAGATCCAGCCGAAGTCGGCCTATGTCATTCACACCAACGACGTGGTGTGCGGGGTCGGTTACTACAAGGAATAACGTCTCGAGCGTACGGGACGTTTGCGGGGAATGATGGACGGCGGTGCGGGCGACCGCTGCCCGTCGGGGGCTTCGGGCATCAAGATGTTGTCGATCAATAATCTGCCGCTTTGGGCCAAAAGCCTGCTTGCACCGGCAACGATGCTCGTTGCGATGATTGCGTTGGCGGGAATCGTATTCGTCTACCTTTCTCGCCAGGAGACCTCGGTCGCGGAGCTCAACGACGTCGCTTTTGAGGATTTGCGACAGTCGATGCTCGCAGCGGAAGTCGTCACCAGCTTTCAGACCGACCTTTATCACCTGACCTCGACGGCGGCGAACGAGACCGACAAGCCGAAGATCGAAGCGACCGCGGTCAAGCTTGAGGCCAAGCTCGGTTCTATCGCGCCGCAAATCAAGCTTGTCGCCGGCCGCAGCGAAAATCCCGCCATCGCGCAAAAATTCGCCGACTACGACAAGACGGTCCGCCAGGTCCTCGACAACACCAGGCTCGACGCGGCCTATGGCGTCATGATGATGGGAGCGGCCGAGGAAAGCTTCGCGCAACTTCGCCAGCTGCTGGCGCAGCAGTCGCAGCATTCGCAGGAAAAGCGTGGCCGGGCGGTTGCCGGCTTGCTGGCCGGCTTTGCGCAAATGCGCGTCACCTTCTTCGCGCTGGTGTTTGCCGGTGCGATCATCTCGATCGCAGCCGCGCTTCTGATCGCCCGCGCCATCTCGATGCCGACCGTGCGCCTGACGCGAACCATGGCCGCGCTTGCAGCCGGCAATACCGAGGTCGAGATTCCCGACCAGGAGCGGCGCGATGAAATCGGCGCCATGGCCAAGACCGTCGAAGTTTTCAAGGACAATATGGCCAAGGCGCGTCGGCTCGCGGAGGAGCAGGTCACCGCGAGCGAGGCCAAGATCCGGCGGGCCCGCGAGGTGGAAGAACTGGCGAAGGCCTTTGAGACGACGGTCGGCCGCCTCACCGGGGCGTTGTCGTCCTCGGCCTGCAAGATGGAGACGACCGCAGGCTCGATGTCGGTGACGGCAGAACATACCGATCGTCAGTCCGGAATCATGGCATCGGCGGCCGAGGAGACTTCCACCAACGTTGAGACAGTGGCGGCCGCGACCGAGGAATTGTTTACCTCAATCCAGGAGATCGGACGGCAGGCGGCGCAGTCGGCGGCCATTACCGGCAAGGCCGTGGACGACGCCAGGCGAACGGACGCATCGGTTCAGACGCTCGCCGCCGGCACCCGCAAGATCGGTGAAGTGGTGACGCTCATCGAGACCATCGCAAGCCAAACCAATCTTTTGGCGCTCAATGCGACGATCGAAGCGGCGCGCGCCGGCGAGCACGGCAGGGGATTTGCGGTGGTTGCTTCGGAAGTGAAGGCGCTGGCCAACCAGACCAGCCGCGCGACCAGCGAAATCGGCGACCAGATCGCCCGGATTCAGGACGCGACGAAGCTTGTCGTCACCGCGATCCAGGAGATCGCAACGACCATCACCGAGGTCAACGAAATCACCGCTGCGATTGCGGCTGCCGTCGAGGAGCAAAGCTCCGCCACCCAGGAAATCTCGCGCAGCGTCCAGCAGGCGGCAAAGGGCACCCAGGATACATCGAGCAGCATTGTCGGCGTGAAACAGGCCGCCGCTGAAACCGGATCGGCCGCAAGCCAGGTGCTTGGCGCCGCCGAACAGTTCTCCCGACAGGCCGAGGAATTGGCCGCCGAGGTCAACCGGTTCATCGACGGCGTACGCGCCGCTTGAACGCATTCGGCGTTCTGCGAGACTGTCATTTCTCCCCACGCTCCTCTTTCCATGCTCTCTTCTTTGCGCAATGCTGCCCAGCCTGGCACGCATTTCGCGCAACTACACTGTTGGGAGTTATCAGAGCGGCAGTTTCGTGTGGCGGAATGCTTTGCCAGGCGGATTGCTCGAACTTCGCGCAGATGCGAAGCGCGATGAGCTGCTTAAGGCCCGCCTGAGTTAGCGCCCTTCGAAAAGAACAGCCGCCTCGCGCGTCGATCACGACAAACGGCGCTTTTCCTTGATGTATCTCACGTTCGTTTGAATCTTGCTGCCGGAACGGCTTTCGCACGTGCGGGGTTTGTGTATTCGGAGGGAGGGGTTCGCCCCTGCTAAATGGAAAAGCATCATGACCATCAAAACACTCAGTGTTATCGCTATCGTTTCCGCTGCCCTTTCCGGCCCGGTGTTCGCTCAAGACACAGGCCTGGATACAACGGGCTATCAGAAGCCTGCCCATGTTCAGCGACATTTTCGCGCAGCGTATAATCGGGCGCCTGTGAGCGAATCTTTCTACGCCACACGCGCGCCGGAAGGCTGGAGCTTCGAGAACTCTGGGTTCGACCGTTCGCGCCCCGGCGGCATGGATCCGGATCTCAATCCCTCCGCAAACTGATATTTGGTCACCCGTTCGAAGACAGAATAGTAACGTTTGGACGGCGCGGCGGCGGCCCGGTTAACACTGGGCCGCCGCTGCGCGTTCGGCCGTATGCTGTCGCCAGCGTCACGCCGCGTTTGCGTGATCGCAAAAGACCCGTCGAGATTCCGCAACTGAAGGCGTCGCTACGATCCGTCGGCGGTATCGACCTTCCGCCGTGCGATGATGCCGGCGGCGATTTGTAAGGTCGCGCCGACTGCCCAGGCCAGGCAAATCAGAACCGCGGAAGTCGCATGCGCGGTTTCATCCATAACGATGCTGGAGACGGAGACGACTGCCGCAATGGCGGCGAGGAAGGTGCCGACCGCGCTCAATAGCTCAACCGCGTCGGCCTTTGTGCCCAGGCCATGACTCAGCGGCAGATGCATGCGGTGATCCGCAGGCGCATGCGGCAGGTCGATCCCGAGATAGAAGCCGGCCGCACCGTAAATCATCATGGCGAAGACGGCTGCCGCCGAGCCGATCAGATCGATATCGGCGCGCCCGACATGCGCGGCCACGAACAGTCCGCATGAGGCTCCGGTCAGCGCAAGCCCGATCCGCTCAAGCGCATGTGCCGACCGGCTGATCGTTGAGCGGGCATCCCAAGGGGCTCTGTGCCTGATCATTTGATCTCGATATCAAGCCAAGCTGTCGCTGTGTTTGACAGAGATCAAGATAACGCGATCTTCGGGCCCCGGCCACCCCGAAAGCGGCCTCTCACTCTTTCCTTTGTCCGGATCGCTCCACGATCTTGCGCCAGCTGTCGGTCTCGGCCGTGAGCATCGCAGCAAACTGGCTGGCGCTGCCGGTGATGGGGATAACGCCGGTCTCGGCCAGGTGCTGTTTGATGAGAGGGTCCTGGAGGGCGGCGTTGATCTCGCTGTTCAGAAGATCGACGATCGTCGGCGGGGTCGCCCGCGGGGCGCCGACGCCGTAGACCGAGCTTGTTTCAAATCCCGCCAGTGTGTCGCCGATCGGCGGCACGTCCGGCAGGGCGTCCGAGCGCTCTCTTGTGGTGACGCCGAGCGCGCGCAATTTCCCCGACCGCACCAGTTCAAACGACGAGCTCACGTTATCGAACATCCCCTGGACTTGGCCGGCCATCACGTCGGACAGGCCCGGCGCCGAGCCGCGATAGGGGACGTGAACGAATTGAATCCCGGCCATCGCCTTGAACAGTTCACCCGAGAGATGCAACGAGGTGCCGACCCCTGACGAAGCGATGCTGAGTTTGCCGGGATTGGCTTTGGCGTAAGCGATGAAATCCGCAACGCTGCGGACGGGGAGGTCGTTGTTGACGACCAAAACCAGCGGACTGCGCGCAATCCCCGCGACCGGTACAATGCTCGCGGCGAAATCGTACGGCAACGACGGATCGAACGACGCATTGATGGCATTGGCGGTGCTGGTCAGTAGCAACGTGTATCCATCCGGCGGCGAATTGATCACGGTTTGCGTACCGATATTGCTGCCCGCGCCGGGTTTGTTTTCCACGATAAAGGGCTGGCCAAGCCGGTCCGACAGATATCGGCAGATCAGCCGGGAAATAACATCGGTCGAGCCACCCGCGGTGTAGGGAACGATCCACCGCACGGGATGAGACGGATAGGCCGCGTCTTTTGCGAGCGCCGCCGATCCGAAGCCAAGAGACTCGATGAGGGGGGACGCGACGATGGGGCAGGCAAGGCAGTTCGAGGCCGAATGTAGGAATCCCCGTCTGTCGATCATTGTTGCGGCCTCTCAAAAGCAAAATGGCCGACACCGTAAGAATCGGGGGATCGACCGCAAGCGCTTGCCATCATCGCGGGAAAATTTGTGCGCGTCCATAAGGGTTTACGCATCGATCGGGCGAAATTTTGATCGAGACTGCCGTCTGTTTGACCAGACGCTTCCGCGCGTTTGCTTAAGAACCGTTAACCAATTTGGGGAGATAATTGAGCGCGCAAGATTCCTCAAAAAAGGGAACAAGCGATGTCGAAATTTGCGATTGGCGAACGGGTTGAAAAGACGACGGACGACCATGAGGACGGCGTCGTCATTGCGGTCTTCCCCACCACGGACGGCAACTTTCGCTATGCCGTGGACATGGAGGGCTACGGTGCGCTCCAGTTTTTCACCGAGGAAAAACTGGCTGTTTGCGCCGGATAGGCACTCGTATACGCCCAAGGCTTGCGCAGCGTCGTCGCGCGCGGCTGTGAGCGGCTGGATGACGGTGCTTTAATTAATGATTCATGGCGGCAAATTCGTCAGATTTTAATCAGTTAACCTCACAGTCCCGCGGTGGAACCCGATGGATCGGGTTGCTTCTTTCCAGGGGGTACGGTGAAGAAAATTCTCGCAAAATTCTTGGCCGGTGAGTCGGACGCGACCGTGATCGAATGCGGCCTGATTGCCGCCGGCATCAGCCCTGCCATTATCGCTGCGGTCAACGGTCTTGGTTCTACCCTCAACACGAAATTCTCGGCCATCAATACGTCGTTGAAATAATCGACGGCTTTGCTGGAAATTGCTTCGGGCACCTGGCGGTCTAACTCCTCTCCCGTTCTCAGCGGAATACCGATCACCCCGTCCGCAATGCTGCGGGCGGGTTTTTCTTATGCCGCATCGAGGGCTCGCTGCCGGCTGTTTAACCCTGCCGGTTAACACCTGATCAGGCGCAGGCCGTTATAGATAGGGCTTGAACAACGAGTGTGCGGCGATGAACACAGGCGTCATTGAGCAGGCGACGGTCGAGCAGCCTATGTCGGCACCGCAGACGCGCGCCAAACCCTCCACCGCCAAGAGCTGGCTGAAGGCCATCGAGCGCACCTCGCGAATCGAAGCCAACCCGCACCGCTTGTTCGCCGATATTGTCGAGGAATGGGCGGCGCGCCAACCGGACCACCCAGCTCTCTTGTCGGACGTCGAAACCTTTGATTACCGGGACTTGAGCGAGCGGATCAACCGCTATGCCCGTTGGGCGCTCTCGGCGGGCATCGCAAAGGGCGACACGGTTTGCCTCTTCATGCCGGGCCAGCCGGATTATCTTGCGGCGTGGCTCGGCATCACCAGGGTCGGCGGCGTTGCGGCCCTGATCAATACCAAACTCGTCGGATCGTCACTCGCGCATTGCATCGACGTGGCGGCCGCCGGTCACCTCATCGTTGGCCGGGACGTTGCTGCTCAGTTTGAGGAGATTCTGCCCGTCTTGAAGCGCCCGCCGAAAGTTTGGCGGCATCGCGAGACCACGGGCGAAGCAGGTCTCGAGGCAGCCTTGGCCGCCCTCGATGGCGCCCCATTAACGTCAAGCGAACGTCGCGACGTCTCGATCGATGATCGGGCGCTGTTAATCTACACCTCGGGAACGACCGGCCTGCCGAAGGCCGCCAGCATCAGTCACCGGCGCATTCTCAATTGGGGCGGCTGGTTTGCCGGACTGACGGATGCGATGCCCGATGATCGGCTGTTCAATTGCCTGCCGCTGTTCCACAGCGTCGGCGGCGTGGTCGCGCCGTGCAGCATGTTGGCCGCGGGAGGATCCGTGGTGTTGTCGGAGAAGTTCTCCGTCTCTTCCTTCTGGCGCGACGTGGTTCGCTGGGACTGCACGCTGTTTCAGTATATCGGCGAACTCTGCCGCTATCTTCTTAAATCGCGGGTGTCGGAATTCGAAAATAGGCATCGGCTTCGTCTGGCCTGCGGCAACGGCCTGCGCGGCGACATCTGGGAAGCTTTCCAGCTGCGGTTTTCGATCCCGCAAATACTGGAATTCTACGCGGCGACCGAGGGCAACTTCTCGCTCTACAATGTCGAGGGAAAAGTCGGCGCGATCGGCCGGATTCCACCGCTGTTGGCGCATCGTTTCCCCGCGGCAATCGTTCGCGTCGATGCCGAATTCGGCGCGCCCGTCCGTAACGCGGATGGTCTCTGTGTCGCGTGCGGCGACAATGAGGTCGGGGAAGCGATTGGGCGGATCGGCAGGGCCGAGGATGCGGGCGGTCGTTTCGAGGGCTACACCAATGCCGCCGAAACCGAAAAGAAGATCCTGCGCGACGTATTCGCCAGGGGCGACGCCTGGTTTCGTACCGGCGATCTGATGCGGCGCGATGAGGGCGGCTTTTTCCATTTCATCGATCGCCTCGGCGATACCTTCCGCTGGAAGGGCGAGAACGTCGCGACGTCGGAGGTGAACGAGGCGATTTTGGATTGTCCCGGCGTTGCCGACGCCACGACCTATGGCGTCGCGCTCGAGGGCGCCGATGGCCGCGCCGGAATGGCCGCCATCGTCACCGATAACAGCTTCGACCTCGCGGAATTCGCCAATCATCTCGCCCGCCGGCTGCCCGCCTATGCCTGTCCGGTATTTATCCGCCTATGCGCGGCGCTGGATAACACCGAAACCTTCAAGCAGAAGAAGCAGGACTTGATCCGCGCCGGCTTCGACCCGCGCCATGTCACTGACCCGCTGTTCTTCCGGGATCCGAAATCGGGAGACTTCCTCACCCTTGACGTCGACGGTTACGCGCGGCTTTCGGAAGGCGCGATCAGACTGTAAGCGACGCGGCCCGCGCTGCCTCACATGCCGAAGATCGCAAGCTCGGTGTCGGCGAGATCGCCGAGCCGCGGGCAAGCCGGCCCCTTGAAATATTTGCGGCCGCGCGCCTCGCTGTAAAGGCCGGTGAGGCCGGCGATCGGGCCATTGGCGTCGAGAATGACGATCGGCCTGCCACGTCGCAGCAGGTAACGCCCGATCGGGCCCGCACATCGGACATAGTCGGCGATCTCACGGCAGAACCCGAGTTGAAGGGCGGGCAGGGGAATGATTCCGCGGCGCTTTCGCAACGGAAAGAAAATGAAGGGCACGGCTCCTTCTGCCGTGCGGCAGACAAGGCTGAGACAGCCATAGGAGGCGTGGCGCTTGAGCAGCGCCAATTCGTCGTCCGGCATACCCGGCATAGAGGTTGTATCCGGCGTCACGGCCTCGACATGCATGCCGCCTCCGCCGTGGAACAGGGCGGGAAGCGAGAAGTAGAGGCCGCGGCAATAGGTCTTAAATCCCTGGGCTTCGAGGATCGGCCAGGTCGGCAGAGCGGGCGTGACGTTGAAATAGGTGACGTCCTTGCGTTTCTGCGTCATCGAGGCAAACAGCGCCGCATAATTGCGGAACTCGGCATCGACGTACCAGCTTGAAACGTTGCAGCAGGTCAAAGCCTCACCACCGATCATTCTGGTCGAATAGATCAGGAGCAGGCAACCGACGGGTTTGCCGTCGTTTTCCAGGAGATAGCCGTAACGCGGCGCATCTTGCGGCAGCGATCGAGCGCCCTGTCGCCGCAGGCCGCGCATCCAATAATCGCGGCTGCGGTGCACGAAGCCCCGCGTCAAGAGATCGGCGGTCGCCTCAATGTCGCTTTCCCGTATCTCGCGAAACTGCGGTTTGACGGCGAGCATGGTGTTTACCAACGGACGTAAAAGATCGCGCGAGGATGATGTTGTTTCACATTTGCGCTCTATCATGGACTTTCAAAATTTTATGAGAATGCGGAGCAATCCATGTCGGTAAGGTTAAGGATTATTTCAGCGATTCAGCAGATCGCGGCCGAGCAGCACGTCGTGCTTCCGCCGCTCGATGACAGCCTGTCGCTTCACGAGACCGGCTTCGACTCGCTCGCCTTCGCCATCCTGGTGGCGCGTCTGGAAGACGATCTCGGCATCGATCCGTTTACCATATCGGCGGACGCCAGCTTTCCTCTCACGATAGGCGACTTCATCAGGGCCTATGAAAATGTCCCCGCGTGAAATCTTCGCGCTGCGTGATTATCTCGATCCCAATCTGAAGGACCGCACCCTCTCGGATGCGCGTCACTCGGTATCGCTGACGGATATCGCCGGTCAGACCTGCCTAAAGGGCCACCTCGCCGAATTGTCCGGCCGCTCGGTGCTGCTCGCCGTGACCGGTCAGTATCTCGCCGGCCTTGCCATGATCGAGATCGACGGCATTGCGCGGCGAATGCTGCTGTGCCCGCCGGATTTGAACGCCGATCATCTTGCGGCTGTTATCGCCGACGCCGAGATCGACGCTGTTGTCACCGACCAGCCGGATCGTTTTGCGGCATCTCGCGTAGCCTTGGTGGTGACCGCCGCAGAGGATTTGCGGCCCGCGCTCCCCGCGCAGACCGAACGCGCCACCGAATGGCTGATGCTCACTTCGGGTACGCTCGGACTACCGAAAATCGTCGGCCATACGCTCGAAGGGTTGACCGGCGCGATTGCCGCCGACGGTCCGGCGCGCGGCGCGCGACCCGTGTGGGCGACATTCTATGACATTCGCCGCTATGGCGGCTTGCAGATTTTCCTGCGGGCGATTGTCGGCGGCGGCTCGATGATCTTGTCCGAGCCTGGCGAGCCCGTCGCCGATCACGTTGCGCGTCTGAAGGCCAAAGCCGTCACGCATATTTCCGGGACGCCCTCGCATTGGCGCAAGCTCTTGATGAGCGGTGCAGCGTGCGCCTTTTCGCCGCGATATGTCCGCTTGTCCGGCGAGATTGCCGATCAGGCCGTCCTCGACGGCCTGCAACATGCGTTTCCGTCGGCCTCGATCGGCCATGCCTATGCATCGACCGAAGCCGGCGTCGGCTTTGCGGTCAATGACGGGCTTGAGGGTTTCCCCGCCGATCTCGTTGGGGTGAACCGCGACGGCGTCGAGATGAAGGTCGTGGACGGGTGCCTGCGGATTCGCTCGCGCCGCGCCGCGCATGCCTATGTCGGCCGCGAGGCTGCTGTGCTGACCGATGAAGAAGGATTCGTCGACACCGGCGATATGGTCGAACTGCGCGGCGATCGCTACCACTTTGTCGGCCGCCGCGGCGGCATCATCAATATCGGCGGGCTTAAGGTTCATCCCGAAGAGATTGAAGCGGTCATCAATCGGCATGACGAGGTGCGGATGTCGCGCGTCAGGGCGCGCAAGAGCCCGATCACCGGCGCCATCGTGGTCGCCGATGTCGTTCTCACTGAGGGCTGCGACTTGAGCCGCAGCGAGGAAATCCGCCGCAAGATTATCGCCGATTGCAAGGCGAGCCTTGCGGCTCACAAGGTGCCGGCCATGATCAAGTTCGTCGAGAAGCTCGACATCACGGCGGCCGGAAAGCTCGCGCGATCAGATGCATAATGTTCTCGTCACAGGGGGTAGCCGCGGCATCGGGTTGGCCATCGCGCAACGGCTGGCGGGCGCCGGCTATAACGTGATCGCGGTCGCACGCCGCGAAAGCGACGAGTTGCGCAAAGCGATCGAGGAGGCCGCAAGCCACGGAGGCGGCCGCCTTCATTTCCGCGCCTTCGACCTCAGCGAGATCGATGCCATCCCGGCTTTCGTTAAAGCGCTCCGCGACGAATTCGGCGCGATCTATGGCCTTATCAACAATGCCGGCATCGGTACCGAGGGCCTGCTCGCCACCATGCACAACAGCGAGATCGAGGCGTTGATTCGCCTCAACGTGCTCTCGCCGGTCATTCTCACGAAATATGTCGTGCGGCACATGATGGCTGACGGCACTGGGCGCATCATCAACATGTCCTCGATCATCGCCTCCACCGGCTATAACGGCCTGTCGGTCTATGGCGCGACCAAGGCGGCTGCGACCGGCTTCACGCGTTCGCTGGCGCGCGAGGTCGGCAAGCTCGGGATCACCGTGAATGCGATCGCGCCCGGCTTTGTCGATACCGAACTGACGCAAAGCCTCGCGCCCGAGCAAAAGCAGCGCATCGCCGGCCGCAGCGCGCTTCGCCGCCTGCCGGACGTGGACGACGTTGCGCGCATGGTCGAATATCTTCTGGGCGAGGGCGGCCGCAACATTACCGGCTCGGTCATGACCGTGGATGCGGGCAATACGGCCTAGGACGCCACCTTCAATTCTGCCGGCTGGCGATATAGCCTCGTCGCTGTGCTGGCCGTGACGATTTGACCCGGTCAATCGACGAGGCGGTGAACCTATTCTCCCGAATCGGCCGTATCTGTTCGAAAAACCCCGCAACCACGGCGCGCCATGATGACCACATTCCACGGCAGCGACCAGTTCTACAGCACCATTTCGGTGTTTCGCGGCTTCGCGCGTCTGATGGATCCCGCGCTCTATGCGCGGCTTCCCGATGACTGGAGCATCGGGGTTGCCGACATCGTCGAATCCACCAAGGCGATCGCGCAAGCCCGTTACAAGGCGGTCAATATGGCCGGCGCCGCCGTCATTGCGGCCGTCACCAACGCGCTTGAGGGCCGCGAATTTCCGTTCGTGTTCGGCGGCGACGGCGCAAGTTTTGCGGTGGCGCCGGACGATTCCGAGCGCGCCCGGGAAGCGCTGGCCGCAACCGCCATCTGGGTCAAGGAAGACCTCGACCTGGTGATGCGGGTAGCGCTCGTTCCGCTCGCCGCGGTGCGGGCCGCAGGCCATGATGTTCGCGTGGCGCGCTTTGGTCCGTCGCCCAATCTCTCCTACGCGATGTTTTCCGGCGGTGGGCTCGCTTTCGCCGAAGCCGCGATGAAGCGCGGCGAGTTCGCCGTTCCCGTCGCGCCGTCCGGGACGCAGCCTGACCTCTCGGGGCTCTCGTGCCGGTTCGAGGAGATGCCTGCCGCCCGCGGCCTCATCCTGTCGGTGCTGGTGTTGCCGGTCGAGGGCGCCGATCCGTCAGCCTTTCGCCAGCTGATCGAGGACGTCGTCGCACTGGTCGAGCGCAGCCCGGATTCGGGGCGGCCGGTGCCGCCGGGCGGCCCGCCGCTTCGCTGGCCGCCGGCAGGCGTCGAATTCGAGGCGCGGGCGCAACGCGGAGGGTCTTTGTTCAGGCGGCGCCTCGGCGTCCTCGCCAACACGCTGTTTGCCTATGTGGTGATGCGTTTCGGCATCAAGGTCGGCAGCTTCGTGCCGAACATCTATGTGCGGCAGGTCGTGGAGAATTCCGACTTCCGGAAATACGACGACGGCCTGCGGATGGTGCTGGATTGCACCCCCGATCTGGAGCGTAGCTTGAACGGGCGGCTTGCTGCGGCGGCATCGGCCGACGTCGCAAGGTACGGCCTGCACCGGCAGGATGCGGCGATGATGACCTGCTTCACCCCGTCGGCGCTGCGCAGCGATCATGTCCATTTCATCGACGGTGCGCGAGGCGGTTACGCCTCGGCGGCCACGGCGTTGAAGGCGGCGCAAGCCCGCTAAGGCCTGGCGCTCGCCTCAGCGCGAGCTTCGCGTCCATTCCTCGCCGCCGCAAAGCGTGCCGACGCAGCCTTCGACCTTCAGCGTGGCCGGTCCCGCCACCGAGACCTTGCTCGCGTAGATCTTGCCGTCGTCGGCGTTGTAGATTCGGCCCGACCATTGGTTCGGCCCAACGGAGCGCATGGCGGAGAACAGCGAAAGCCCGATGATGGGGCGCTTCGCCAGCGCCGGGTTGGGGTTCTTGTCGTCGACCTGGCGTTTGCCGGTTGCCGGATCAATCGGGTCTCTCAGCCAGACAACGACCCCGCAAACTCCACCTCCGCATTTCGAGACGCGTATTTTCGCATCGCCCGCCTGTGTCAGCCAAATGCCGTCCGGCCCGCCAGACGCGCCTTGCGCCATCGCAGGCGTTGCGGCAAGAAGCGCCGACAGTGTCGCAATTACGATTTCAAATTTGCAAGCCATCTGACTCTCCGGAGAAGCCGCGCTTGCATAGCAACAAATAGCGTTTGCGCAACTGCTATAACCGGGACGGTCGGCGGACATCTTGTCACGCTCAGCGGGATCACCAGGGCAGGCCGCAGAGATCGAGCGTCCCTTGCGTCGGCGCCCTTCGTTTCAGATCCGTGACGAACGGCGCCATCACCTCGAAGCGAATCCTGCCGCCCGGCTGCTCGGCATAGACCGTTCCCGTAAAGGGGTGCCAGCCCCGCTGACGATAGAACTCGAAATTGTGCGGCTCGCAGAACAACAGCGCAAACTGCGCGGCGTCGTGATCGCGTAGGGTCTGGACGGCTGCGTTAAGCGCAATGCTGGCATAGCCGCGGCGGCGGCGATCAGGGTGGGTCGCCACCCCACCGATGCCGCCGATATGGACCTTCTGGCCGTTCCATGTCGCTGTTCTGAAGAAAATGCCGGTGTGGCAGACAAGTCCGTCATCGGGCGTATCGATCAACACGCGCAAATCCGCGTCCGCCCATTTGACATGACCCCAGGAGAGCTTGTCCATTTCGGCCGTCGGCCAAACCTGCTCGAACAGCTTTTCGGCCTGCGACCAGGATTGATCGCCGTTCACAATCTCGATTTCGATACCCATAAAACTGCCCGTTGCCGCCTCGGTCCCAATACGTACCTAGAACTCCGCAAATTACCTAAGCCCGGGCGGAATTTGGGATATTGAGGAAATTATCCTTCGGCGGGCCGGCCCGCATAAGGCCAGAACCGGGCCAAAACCGGGTGTCCAAATTCTGTGTCTAAGGGCTGCGGAACCTTCTATAAGGGGCCCCGTTAGAAAAACGCCTCCCACCATTTTTGGACGTGACCCCATGACCTTCTCGCTCCCCGACCTTCCCTATGCCCATGACGCGCTCGCGCCATATATGTCGAAGGAAACACTGGAATTTCACCACGACAAGCATCACCAGGCCTATGTGACCAACGGCAATAACTTGCTGAAGGGGACCGAATTCGAGGGCAAATCTCTCGAGGAAATCGTCAAGGGCTCGTTCGGCAAGAATGCGCCGCTCTTCAACAACGCCGGCCAGCACTATAACCACATCCATTTCTGGAAGTGGATGAAGCCCAATGGCGGCGGCAGCAAACTGCCCGGCCGTCTGGAAAAGAAGATCGGCGAGGATCTCGGCGGGCTTGAGAAATTCAAGACCGATTTCGCCGCCGCCGGCGTCGGCCAGTTCGGTTCGGGCTGGGCTTGGCTATCGGTGAAGGGCGGCAAGCTCGAAATTTCCAAGACGCCCAACGGCGAAAATCCGCTGGTGCACGGCGCCAAGCCCATCCTCGGCGTCGACGTCTGGGAGCATTCCTATTACATCGACTATCGCAATCGCCGCCCGGATTATCTCAAGGCGTTCGTCGATCATCTGGTGAATTGGGAATATGTCGACGAGCTGTTTTCCAAGGCCTGATCTGGTCAGCCATCCCTGATCCGAAAGCGGCAGCCTCAGGCTGCCGCTTTTTTATGGGTCTTTTGCCGATCTACCTAGCTTGCGACGGCCACGCCCTTGCGGCACAACCGGCGATGCCGGCGGCATTGATATGGGAATTTGACGATGAACTATCTTCTGGTTTTTATCGGTGGCGGTCTTGGTTCGGCGCTGCGCCACACGGTGAACGTGATTTGCCCAAAACTCTTTGGCACCCATTTTCCCTATCACACCTTCATCATCAACATTACCGGCTCGACGATCATGGGCTTGATCGCGGGCTATCTCGCTTTCAAGGGCGACGCCGGACAGTCTTGGCGGCTGTTCGTGATGACCGGCATCCTAGGCGGCTACACCACCTTCTCGGCCTTTTCGCTGGACGCGGCTGTGCTGTATGAGCGCGGCGAAATCGGGCTGGCGGCGTTCTACGTGCTGGGGTCGGTGATTTTGTCCATTCTCGGCCTGTTCGCGGGGCTTGCGCTCATCCGCAGTCTGGTATGAGGAGGTACATGGCCGGCTCAATAGACTTCGAGAATGTTACAATATAACATTCTGGGATGGTAACCTCCCATTCCCACGGGCACGATCATAGCCATTCACATGGTCACGCGCACCATCATGGACCGGCCGCGCCACACCCGGCGCAGCCCGTGACCTGGTCGATCCTGCGCATGACGGTGGTTTCCCGGTTCACGGCTGCGGTAGCGGTCAGCGCCGCGCTGTGGGCGTTCGTCTGGCTTTCGATGAAGTGAAGATGGCAGCCCAACTCGAATTTCGCGATGTCACGCTGGGCTATGACCGCCACCCGGCGGTTCATCACTTGAGTGGGGAGGTCGCCGCCGGCACCATGCTGGCCGTCGTTGGTCCGAACGGCGCCGGCAAGTCGACCCTGTTTCGCGGGCTGGTCGGAATCCTGAAACCCCTGGCAGGCACGATCCTGACCGATGGTCTCGATACCAGGGATATCGCCTATCTGCCGCAGACCGCCGACATCGACCGCAGCTTTCCGATTTCGGTGTTCGACTTCGTCGGTACCGGGCTTTGGCGCCAGACCGGCCTGCTCGGCGGCATCGGCAGACAGGCCCGCGAGAAGATCGCGCGAGCGCTCTCCGCCGTCGGCTTAAGCGGGTTCGAGAACCGGGGCATCGGCACGCTTTCCGGCGGCCAGATGCAGCGCATGCTGTTTGCGCGGGTGTTGCTGCAGGATGCGCGGCTGATCGTGCTCGACGAACCCTTCAACGCGATCGACGCCAAGACCTCAGTCGACCTGTTGGCGCTGGTCACGCAGTGGCACGCCGAGAAACGCACCGTGCTGGCGGCGCTGCACGACATGGACCTCGTGCGCGGCCATTTCCCGGAGACCCTGCTCCTGGCGCGGGGGGAAGTTGCCTGGGGCCCGACCGCCGATGTGCTGACCGCTGAAAATCTCCTCGAGGCGCGGCGGATGTGCGAGGCCTTCGACGATAGTGCTAGCGCCTGCGCCGTCGATGAAAAAGCCTCACGGGCCGCTTGAGCCATGATCTACGACGTCCTGATCGCTCCCTTCATCGAATTCGAGTTCATGCGCCGGGCGCTTGCGGCCGTGATTGCGCTCTCGCTCGGCGGCGCGCCGATCGGCGTGTTTCTGATGCTGCGGCGGATGAGCCTTGTCGGCGATGCGATGGCGCATGCCATCCTGCCGGGAGCCGCGATCGGCTTTTTGCTCTCGGGCCTCAGTCTATTTGCGATGACCGCGGGCGGGCTGATCGCGGGGTTTACGGTAGCGATCCTCGCCGGCGTGGTGTCGCGCACCACGGATCTGAAGGAAGACGCCTCGCTTGCGACCTTCTATCTGGCGTCGCTGGCGCTCGGCGTGACGATCGTTTCGATCAAGGGCACCAATATCGATCTGCTGCATGTGTTGTTCGGCAACATCCTGGCGATGGACGACCAGACCCTGCTCGTCGTCGCCTTCAATGCCACCCTCACCCTGATGGGGCTCGCGGTCATCTACCGTCCGCTGGTGATCGAGAGCGTCGATCCGGTTTTTCTGCGCACCGTGAGCCGTGCCGGAGCGCCCGCGCATCTGGTGTTTCTCGCGCTCGTCGTCGTCAACCTGGTCAACGGCTTTCAGGCGCTCGGCACTTTGCTGGCGGTGGGACTCATGATCCTGCCCGCGGGTATTGCGCGGTTCTGGTCGCGCGACATGACCGGCATGATCTCGATCGCGGTCGCGAGCGCGATTGTTTCGGGCTATGCCGGGCTGGTGTTGTCGTTCCAGACCCGCATTCCCTCAGGTCCGGCGATCATCCTGGTCGCGGCCGTGCTCTATATCGTCTCGGTCCTGTTCGGCAACGTCCGCGGCGTGATCCGGCAGATGTTTCCGGGCCGCCATCTCGAGGCGTGACGCGATGGAAGAATTTAGGCTCCGCGAACCCCTCTTCACCTCTCCCCTTGTGGGAGAGGTCGGATCGCATCGGAGATGCGATCCGGGTGAGGGGTTCTTGCTCGTCGATAGACCTTAACCCCTCACCCCAACCCTCTCCCACAAGGGGAGAGGGAGCCCACCGCCGTTGTGGTTACCAGATTGCACCCTATGAATCTGAAACTAGTGATGCGACGTCTTTACCTCGTACCCTCGGTGCTTGCGATTCTGGCGCTTGCCATTTCGATTGCGCCGGCCAATGCGCAGGATTCGCCCAAACAAGCCCCGCTCAAAGTCGTTGCGAGTTTCTCCATCCTCGGCGATTTCGTGAAAAATGTCGGCGGCGAACGCGTCGAGGTCACGACGCTGGTCGGCGCCGACGGCGATGTACACGTCTATACGCCGACGCCGGCGGACGCGCGCAAGGTCGCGGAGGCAAAGCTGCTCGTCGTCAATGGCTTTGGCCTTGAAGGCTGGCTGCCGCGGCTGCTTCAGGCCGCGGGCGGCAAGGCCTCCATCGTCACAGTCACCAAGGGTATCGCGCCGCTCAGGCTCGGCTCCGATGCCGATCCGCATGCCTGGCAATCGGTCGCCAATGCCAAGCTATATGTGGCCAATATTCGCGACGCGTTGGCCGCCGCCGACCCTTCGGATGCCGATTACTTTGCCAGCAAGGCAGAAACCTATCTGGCAAAACTCGAGGCGCTCGACGGCGAGGTGCGACAGGCGGTCGGCCAAATTCCGGAAAGCCGCCGCCAAGTGATATCGACCCACGATGCCTTCGGCTATTTCGCCGCGCGTTATGGCATCCGCTTCATCGCCCCGCTCGGCGTCTCCACCGAACAGGAGGCCAACGCACGCGATATCGCCGCGATCATCAAACAGGTCAAGGCCGCTCACATCCCAGCCGTCTTCCTGGAGCGGATCAGCGACCCCCGGCTGATGCGCCGGATCTCGGCGGAGACAGGCGCCAGGATCGGCGGGACGCTCTATTCGGACAGTTTGAGCGATGAAAAGGGCGAGGCCCCCACTTACATTGATATGGTCAGGCACAATATAAGGACGCTGACGAGCGCGCTGGCGAGCTAAAAGGCTTTTTCCGCCGGTGCCGAAAGACTTTTTTTCCCGGAGTAATCATGTCCGAATTGACGTCCCAAAAAATCCCTGTAACCGTGCTGACGGGCTATCTCGGCGCCGGCAAGACCACGCTTCTCAACCGCATCCTGTCGGAAAATCACGGCAAGAAATACGCCGTCATCGTCAATGAATTCGGTGAAATCGGCATCGACAACGACCTGATCATCGGTGCCGACGAAGAAGTCTTCGAAATGAACAATGGCTGCATTTGCTGCACGGTCCGCGGCGACCTTGTGCGCATTCTCGACGGGCTGATGAAGCGCAAGGGAAAGTTCGACGCCATCATTGTCGAGACCACGGGGCTGGCCGACCCGGCGCCGGTGGCGCAGACGTTTTTCGTCGATGAGGACGTGCAGAAAAACGCTCGCCTCGATGCGGTCGTGACGGTGGCCGATGCGAAGTGGCTGAGTGACCGCCTGAAGGATGCGCCGGAAGCCAAGAACCAGATTGCGTTTGCCGACGTCATCGTGCTCAACAAGACCGATCTGGTTTCAAAGGGCGAACTGGCCGAGGTCGAGGCGCGGATCCGGGCCATCAACCCTTACGCCAAATTGCATCGCACCGAGCGCTGCAAGGTGGCCTTGTCGGACGTTCTGGAACGCGGCGCGTTCGATCTCGACCGTATTCTGGAGATCGAGCCTGATTTCCTGGAAGCCGGTGACGATCACCATCATCACGATCACGACCATCACCACCACGACCATGATCACGACCACGGCCTGAAGCATTACCATGACGAGGACATGCAATCCCTGTCGCTGCGCACCGACAAGCCGCTCGATCCGACCAAATTCATGCCGTGGCTGCAAAACCTCGTGGCGAGCGAGGGCCAGAAGATCCTGCGCTCCAAGGGAATCCTCTCCTTCAGCGACGACGACGAGCGGTATGTCTTCCAGGGCGTGCACATGATGCTGGAAGGCGATCATCAGCGGCCCTGGAAGGACGACGAAACGCGCCAGAGCCGGCTGGTCTTCATTGGCCGTGAATTGCCGGAAGCGATGATCCGCGAGGGATTTGAGGGCTGTATCACCACGTGATGACCGAGTTCGATCCGCGCGAGTCCGCTTCCATTGTTTCCGTCACCGACAAGGTGCGCATCGTCGCAATCGGCGCGCCGCTGACCGCGGCGTATTTCCTCGGAGATCAGGCGATCTTTGTCGGTGCCGAGGAGAATGTCTTTGTGGTCGCGGGCGAAGGAGAAGCCGCCACGGTCCCCGTGCATGGCGGCGGCATCCTGTGCGCCACTTGCGACGGTGGGCGTATCGTCACCGGCGGCGATGACGGCAAGGTCGTCTCGTTCGACGCCAACGGCAAAGTTGACGTCCTGGCGGCCGACGCAAAGCGGCGCTGGATCGACAATGTCGCGCTGCATCCGGATGGCGCCGTGGCGTGGTCGGCGGGCAAGACGGCCCATGTCCGCAGCGGCAAGGATCAGGAGAAGTCGCTCGATGTGCCTTCGACCGTGGGTGGGCTCGCCTTCGCGCCCAAGGGGTTGAGGCTTGCGGTCGCGCATTATAACGGCGTGACACTGTGGTTTCCCAACATGGCCGCGAAGCCCGAATTTCTGCCATGGACGGGCTCGCATCTGGCCGTCACCTTCAGCCCCGACAACAAGTTTCTGGTGACCGCCATGCACGAGCCGGCGCTGCACGGCTGGCGGCTTGCCGACAACAGGCACATGCGCATGACCGGCTATCCCGGCCGCGTCCGCTCGATATCGTGGAGCGCAGGCGGCAAGGCCCTGGCGACGTCGGGCGCGGACGCCGTCATCCTGTGGCCGTTTGCGAGCAAAGACGGTCCGATGGGCAAGGAGCCCGCGATGCTGGCGCCGCTGAAAGCGCGGGTCACAGCCGTGGCCTGCCATCCCGATCAGGCGATTTTCGCCGCGGGTTATGGCGACGGCACCGTGCTGATGGTGCGCATGAGCGATGGTGCGGAAATCCTGGTGCGCCGGAACGGCGCCGCCGCGGTTTCGGCGCTGGCCTGGAACGCCAAGGGCACGCTGCTCGCGTTTGCGGCAGAAGACGGTGAGGCGGGGCTGTTGCCGCTTTGAGCGACGGCAGGTTCGGCTGTTGTTCCCGGGAACAACACCTTGCAGCGCCCGTTAACGCTCATGAACCATTCGTGGGTGAAAGCGATGTTGTCGAACGACAAAAAGAGCGGGGCCTATTTCCTGATCGCCTCGGCCATGCTGGTGGCAGGCCTGATGTTGACCGGCTTTTCTCTCGTGACCGTCACGCGAACCAACGTCCACCTCGCGCAGGCGACGCCGCCTTTGCAAGGCGCACCTTCCACCACAACGGATGATACGCCTGCCGAATCCAAACCCGGCGGGACACGTCCGACCACGCCGGCACCCGAGCCCGCCCGCCCTGATGCGCAAGCCCAGAAGGAGGGCGCGAAAGCCGCACTTCCGCCCGCGCCCGCCGAAAAGATGGCGCCGCCGATGCGGCAAAAGGAATGACGGCGATCATTTGCGGGGCGTGAACGCCTGACGTCGCCGGGCCTAGTGTCCCGATTCCGAAGTTCGTATCATCTTGCGGCCCCACGTTTACGAACTTCGGAATCGAAAGGACACTAGCAAACCTATTGATCTAGTGTGGCTTTGGTTCAAAAGTCCGCATGACGAACTCGCGGCAACAATGATGCGGACTTTTGAACCGCCACACTAGAGACCGGCGATGTTGTTGCCTTGGTTGTTGTTGCCTTGGTCTCGTTTGTGTCACCTTGTTGTCCGATGCTGCGTGAACGCGCGGAAGGCGCGGATGACACGAGCAAATGACAAGAGAGGCGATCATGAAGATCGAGGATGTTCGGCGAACCGCCTATTCCATGCCGCTGACCAGCCCGGCGTTTCCGCCGGGGCCCTATCGTTTCTTCAACCGCGAATACTTCATCATCACCTACCGCACCGATCCCGAAGCGCTCGCCGCCGTGGTGCCGGAGCCGCTCGAAGTCACCGAGCCGGTCGTCAAATACGAATTCATCCGCATGCCGGATTCAACCGGCTTCGGCGACTACACCGAAACCGGCCAGGTCATCCCGGTGCGCCTCAACGGCGAGGAGGGCGCCTATACGCATGCGATGTATCTCGACGACGAGGGTCCGATTGCCGGTGGCCGGGAGCTCTGGGGATTTCCGAAGAAGCTGGCGCGGCCAAAGATCGAGGTGGAGAGCGACGTGCTGGTCGGCACGCTGCATTACGGCTCGGTGCTCTGCGTTTCCGCCACCATGGGCTACAAGCATCGCCCCGTGGACCACGACACCGTCTTGAAGGGAATGAAGGCGCCGAACTTCATTCTGAAGATCATCCCGCATGTCGATGGCAGCCCGCGCATCTGCGAGCTGGTGCGCTTTAACCTCGAAGAAATCACGCTGAAGGAAGCCTGGACCGGTCCCGCGGCGCTTGGGCTTTTCCCGCACGCGCTCGCCGATGTGGCGCGGCTGCCGGTGCGCGAGGTCGTCTCGGCGCTGCATTTCAAGGCCGATCTGACGCTGGGGCTGGGCAGCGTGGCGTTCGATTATATGGCGAAGTGACTAAGGCCGTCATTCCGGGGCGGTGCGAAGCACCGAACCCGGAATCTCGAGGTTCCGGGTTCGCTCGTTACACTCGCGCCCCGGAACGACGTATTGAGTTCACCGCACCAGCACATTCCTGAACTGCCACGGATCGGACGTGTCGATGTCTTCCGGGAACAGGCCGGGGCGGTCGGTGAGCGGCGTCCAGTCGGTGTAAAAACCTTTCACCGGGCCGAGATACGGCCGCTGGATTTCCAGGCAGCGGTGGAAATCCATCTCGTCGGCTTCGACAATGCCGGCGGTCGGGTTTTC
>Ga0210394_10002111_pt1 | contig 28383 bp, 30 predicted proteins | sample IncBWC12MmetaG_FD_160121 | JGI IMG/M metagenome (GOLD analysis project Ga0210394, IMG submission 160121) | Forest soil microbial communities from Barre Woods Harvard Forest LTER site, Petersham, Massachusetts, United States - Inc-BW-C-12-M | ecosystem: Environmental > Terrestrial > Soil >...
TAGCCAGTAGTTATCTGATTCGCGATCGAAAAAGTAGATCGATTGCATCTCACCCGGGTGAAGGATAGGTACGAGGAGGTAGCGCATCGTGCTGACGTTCTCGATTTTAATGACGACCCGGTCTGCCGAGGCCTCAGCAATTTGCATTCGATAGATGGCTTTGCCGGAAAGGTTATCGGCCTGTTCAAAGTAGACTACGTTGCCTTGCATCATTTCATAGGGCGCGAAGTCTTTGCGACGTTGGCCAGACTGCAAGTCACTCAGAGCGTAGGCATCGACAATTAATGTTTGCCACTGCTTGTGAGTGGTGGACCAGTAGCGCATACCCGCAAGTTCCGAAATTGCCCCGATGTGGCTAAGCAAACCCTCGGCTTCCGACGCATGCCGAAATCGCGCGACGGTGGTTACCAACGTCGTAAAACCCAATGCCGTCCAACCAGTGCACGCGGGCGGTCTCCAGTCACCAGCGAAATCAGACTGGCTCCATGACTTCACGAGGGCCGAATCCTCCAGACTAGGATAGGACGGTATTATGAGTTCCTTTCCGCATGGCGGCTGCGGTCCCAGCTCCGCCGCCTGCAGCGCAGGGGGAGAATGCGGGAAGCGATCTGCCTCTTGGGCTAGACAGATTGCGGGCAGGATCAGGATGAGTACCGGAAAAGTAAGCGCATCCCGGAACCGGGACGGGCGCTTCTTAGTTCCCATGATGATCCCTTGCCTCCTGGACTCAATGCATTGGCCCAGCGTCTATTACGGAAGAGGTATCTCCGCCGGTTGGATCGATAGCAAGACCTCTGCCGGTGGTGCAGCCTTCAACTGCGCGACCTGCATCTGCACTTTGGCCCAGGCCTTGACGTTGCTCTTTGTAGAGTAGGGAGCGTCTGGCTCGGAAAAGAAGCGAAGCAATTCCTCGCGCACCCCGGCTGAGGCTCCAGCGAAATCTTGCTCGGCCAGCATGCCGAGGAGCCTGACCTGCGCTTCGTCATTCATCCGATATTGTCCGGGCCCGGTGATGCCCCCAGTGTCGAAGTTGTCGTTGATCAATTCCAGGTGACCCGCAGCCTCGTCGGACAAAAGAGCCCGGTAACGATCCAGTGTGGTATTGAAGCTTGCCTCAAAGATTGTTTCCACTTGCGGGGTGGGCAGACGGAGTTGCAGCACTCTAAGAGGCCCGAATTTGGGTACCAACCTGTAGAGGAACGCTAGAAACTTCTCGCCAAAACTCGGTCGTTGATAATTTGTACCCCATTGCTTCTCATAACTTGATCGAGAGAGGTTGTAAAGAAACTTATTCTTGGTGATCCCGGGCGCGTCTTTCTGGATGTCGTCTTTCTTCAACGTCCACGCAATGCGCGTGGCCTTTGGAATCTGCTCGCTGACGGCGTGGCGGTAGGAACTCAGGACTCGGTCTTCATCCGTAAGGACCGCCTTGAGTCGCAGGCCGTAGGTTTCCTGGAATGCCTGTTCAAGCAAAGGAATCGCCACCTGAAAACCAATGAAATCGTGATAGGTCTCTGGAGCGTAGCGCTGTTGGGCTATTTCCAGGACGTCAAAGCCAAATTCCGTCTTGACATGCGCGAGAGGGTCGTTCTCATACGTCACGCTTTTGCCATACTTCTTTTCTAGTTTGGGATAGAGGAGGGGCACGGCACGGTTGGTTGCATTCGGATGACCCGTGTTATCCGAGGCGTAGTGTGAGAGTGCGCCGAGCGCAAACGCATAAGCATTCAAATCCTTCGATTCCTGCGCGTCACGGAGGAGCGCAAGAACAAAATCACCGCTTCTCACATAGTGGGTGAGATCGCTGAAAAAGATGCTGCCGTGCGGATAGTAGCCCAAGTCTTGAATAATGGCGCCGCCGTAGGCGTACCCATGTGCCTCGCGCAGTTCGTCCGGCGTGGCGTCTGGGAAGCGCTTGAGCAGGACGGGCTTGATGCCCGTATCCCAAGCAGAGTCGATGATGGCTTCATGAGAGAGCACGGAGTAGGCCGCACAGCGCGTCGGCCACGATAAAACCAAGACCAGGACGCACACCGCTGCAAGACCAGCTCCCCCAAAAGTATGTATCTTGCCTGGCAACATTTGGATTCCCCTCCGTCGTTTCCCGCGACACCGTCGCCCGATGAACTCCTCAGGCGAATCCAGCTGTGGCGACGTCTTTCTCTCGATTCAGATCGATCCCAAATAGTCTACTCCGTAGGACGGGCGCTCGTAGGATCCGGTAAGCTTGATGGGCACCACTTCACCGGCATCTCTCTTTTTCAAGAACGGTTCCACAACTTTAAGCAGAAATGACCGGACTCCCTTCGATCCCTTGGAAAGCCTGGCGTCGAGTTGCAGAGTCCCGTGGAGATTTATCTGCTCGTTGACAAGGCCATATGTGCCATGCAGCTGCGCCAGTGCGCCCGGAAGGCTGAAGGATAGCGTTGAGAATGTCGCTATCCCATTCTTGACCTCGACGTGTCCTTTCAGATTGGAAACGACGCTCTCGGGATCGCCGTCCTCCTTCTCGCCCTGGGCTCGCTCGCTCAGAGAGTTGACGTCCTGTTGGATCTCGTAATGAGTGAAGCGCATCGTGTCGATCCCGAAGTCTCCCTGCAAAGTGATCTGGTCTAGGAATCGCCCCTGTTCGAACGGAAATGCAACTCTTGTCCGGAAGTTCATCGATCCGGTGAGCGTTGGGCGATTCGACTTAGCGAAAAGGCGCAACCAATCCTCAATGCGGCCCTTTGTTTGCGTTGCGCCAATCGATACGGTCTTGCCTGTTTCGCTTGGTTTTCCGGCCACTTCACCTTGCGATGCCACTAACGTGTTCTCAAATTGCGCGTTCACCGACTGTAGAGAAACATTGCCGTCGGCGCCGTTCACGACGGCATGAAATTGCGTATTCAGGTGAACCGAATGGCCGCTTCTGGTCACCTGAAAATCTGGCACGTCGGTTGCGCCTTCGACGTCGATGTGCTCCACTACCCCGTAGAATTTGCCATCGGAGGATAGCGTTCCCGCGATGCCCGGAAATGTTCCCAGGTTCGCCTGTTGAAACCCGTACGAGCCGGACAGAGCGATGTGGTTGAAATCGCTCGGCCTCAAGGGACCTAACTGCCCGTCGGCACGTACTTCCCCTGGGGGTTCGGGATTCCGCAGGGTGGCATGGAACGACATCGGCCGGTCGTCGGCTACGGAGTCTAATCTCAATCGGTGAATATCGAATTGGAGGGGTTCTGTGGGGCCTTTGTCGCGCGCAAATCGCACCACCGCCCCATCGGCGATGATCTCGCCAATGATCAATGCCGACTGTGAGGTACGGCTAGTCCGTTGCATCTCATCCTTGCGCTCGCTGCTCGACGGTATCAGTACGTGCAAACCTTCCACTTTCACCTGTCCGATACGTTTGGGACTCGTGAAAAGACCGATGTATCCGCCCCGGATTGTGAGTTTCTCTACGGTGGCCAGCGCCGGAGCGTTTCGATCGTTGTTGAGATGAAACGTGATTCCTTCGATGACGCAGCCCGGGGGGAGATACGTGCCGCGAAACGTCTTGAACTCGACCATACTGGAGAACCTTTCCTGCAATGCCGTGATGACAGCGTTCTGCGTGAATGGCCAGCGGCTCGCCAGCAACATAATCAGACTGCCGATGACAACAAGAACCGATGCCCCAGCAATCTCGACCCAGCGATAAAATACGTTACGCTCCAGCTTAAAGAAGGGCATAACGCCTCCCTTTCGCGCTCTGAAGAGACGGATCCGCTATTCTCCGAGGACTTTCTCCGCTTGGCCGATTCTCTTTTGAATCTTTCCACCCGTCTTTTCAACCAGCCCTGCTACTTCCAAACGGCAATTCTTGGTTGCTCGTCCAACCATTTGTCTGACTCTGCCTTTCATTTCGTGAACGTTTCCTCTGGTCTTGTCCCTAGTGCTCCGCTTCATGGGCTTGTCTCCTTTGGTTGGATCCGCAAGCTCCCGGTAAGCCTTCACCCGGGAGCCTCGCGCTCAACTTCGTTTCAGAGCGGTCCTTACGATGTCAGCGCACCCCGCCGACCAAGTACACGATCAGGAGGATGAGCAGGACGGTCCCGAACAAACCCAGGCCGCCGCGTGGTCCCCATCGGGAGTACCCGTAGTAGCCTCCTCCTCCACCAAAGAGCAAGAACAGAACAATGATTAGGAGTAGCATCGAAGTCCTCCTTTCCTATCAGTTCTTCCCAGCGCGAACCCCATCCTTCAGTTTTTCGGCCTTGGCGGTGAAAGGCCGGAAGCCCGATCCTTAGTGGCTATGACCTGTTCCTCGCCCCCATGAGCAGCAAGGCCGCCCCTCCAGCCAATGCCAAACCTCCAATTATTGGAGGAAGAGGAATTCGCTCGTGATCTTCTGTGGTGATATGTACCGATCCCACGTCGAGGACGTCTCTCTGACGGCTATAGTTGATGCCTTGATAGGCGAGGGCCACTACGCCCAGAACAATTAATGCAATCCCAGCCAAACTGATCGGCTTCATGTTCGCGTCACCTCAATTAGGCAGATCTTCGGCCTTGAACGAACCCATAACCCTCATTTCCTCTCGTCGACTTCGGTTCGTTCAGCCGACGCGGATTCTGGAGAGGTTATGGATCAATCCAAATACGTTCAGAAGCCACAACACCACAGCGATGACCACAACCGCATTCAATAGGGACTTAATCGTTCCTTGCATTGGTATGAAGCGGTTGACCATCCAGAGCACGACACCCACCACGATCAGAACTATCATTACTTGAACTAAAGGCATGAGCTATTTACCTCCTTCTCTTCGCGGGCAGACCCGTTTGGTCTACATGATTGAAGCCTGATTTCATCTAAGCCAGTCACCCCTGACGCCCGGTTGGGCTCCCTTTTCACCTTATAGAACGAGTGACCGTTCCAGCCAGCTGCAAAGTAAACTACAAAGGGGCGCCCTTTATAATGCATTTCTCAGGACCCATCCAAAATAACGTTGAAATCGGCAAACGCCAGCGCTTGAAAATCGCAGCCAGCGGCCAAGCATTCCGTGCCCGAAAGCGCGGCAATGCTTGGCCGCGACACATTCTCCAGCCTCATGAATCACTCTGGAGTCCGTGTGGTCGGCGTGAGGTGGTCTTCAAGTGGAGCTAGTCGTGGTCGGGATGAGCGTGGCGCCAAGTCCAGTATTCGTTTTGCTGGCTGCGCTTGGCCTTCGAGTAGGTCACCCTATATTTGGGATGCTCGACGCGGAATGTCTGGTAGGAGCGCTCTTCGCGGTCATCCCAGTTATGGTAGTCCTTGTGATTACGATCGTAGACGCGGATGCTGAGCCCTTGTGGTGCGGCGTTAGCCGTGATTGCCATCGGAGCAATCAGAGCGGCACCCAGGAAAAGTGAACTTAGGAATAGTCTCTTGCGATTCATTTTGTCTCCCTCTACCGGAATTCTGTGTTGGCATTCTCGGCGTGTTGGCAGTATGCGCCCACAGCCTTGAGTAATCTGTTCAATACTGCTCACCTAGTGGAAAACATCTCACGGAACGAAGTAGTAGCCATTCTTGGCGATAACCGTATAGTTGCGCCCCTTGGTCCCAAACGACGATGCCAGGCGAACATCGAGCTTGTGCGGTTTGCCCGCGGCGCCATTGGCCGAGGTGTAGTACCCCAGCGTGTAGCGCGTCCGAATCCGCTCCAGCATCGCGTGGAACACGGCGTCGAGAGAAGCTGCGCTCGGGACGTCGAAGACCTCGCCACCGGTCTGCTCCGCAACCTTCTGAATGTTCACCAGCCCTGGAATGAATGGCGAGCCCCCCGGGTTGTATCCGGGTATTTTCAGGTTATAGACGGAGGTGTCCGCTGCGGTGGCTTCGGTGACGATGTCCTGGGTGTTCTGTCCGCCGCCCAGCGTGCTGACGTCGTCGCTGATCAGAATGATTACCCGGCGGCCCTTGGGCGCTGTCGCGAGGAAATACCTGGCGGCGATGAAGATGCCGTCGCTGATGTTGGTGGCGCCGCCGGCCTTGAAGGAATTGAACTGGTCGGCGATTGCAGTTTTGTCTGTCGTGAGCGGCGTGCGCAATTCCGCTTTGGTGGAAAAGGTAAACAACGCCACTGCATCCTCGGGCTTCAGGGAAGAGAGCGTGGCCGTCGCGGCATCGCGCAACGCGGAGAAGAATGGCCCAATCGAATCGCTGAGGTCCACCACCAGCGCGACGTTCAGAGGTAATTCGTCGCGGCTAAAGAGCGCGATCTTCTGCATCGCGCCGTCCTCGCGAACCTCGAAGTCCTCTTTTTTCAGATCACCTACGATCTGACCGGCCTTGTCCTTCACGGTCGCGTCAAGCATGACCAGACTGACGTCCACGCGAATGGGGACCTGGTCCTGTTCTTGCGCCTGTACGGGAATTGTGGCCAACGAGGCTAAGAAAACGACGAAAAGAACCAGCAAGCTGGATAGGCGCAGTCTGCTTTGCCGCAAGCGAGCAACATTCTTCATTCTGTGTTCCTAGCCCTCAGCATTCTAGCAATGTTGCATCCGCCGCTGCCGCATTCGCGCAGGTTCTGCGTGGCCGGTTTGACCGGTTTTTGCGGCCCATGCTATCTTCGCTTACAGGTGGGCCGAGGTAGCTCAGCTGGTAGAGCAGTCGATTCGTAATCGACAGGTCAGCGGTTCAATCCCGCTCCTCGGCTCCACATCCTCACCGTGAAAACGGGTACATCAGCCAGCCGATTCCGACGGCGACCGCCAGAAATCCCAGAAATGCCCACACCGCGTAGCGAATCTGCTCGCTGAACGTTCTCTTGGAAAGAAGCGCAAAGGCACTCGACACAGCGGCCGCAAATAACACCAGCGCTTGAAAATGATTCAGCATCATGCGTGATCCGTCTCGCGCCGGTGTAGCCCGATCTCGAACGCTTCCAGCACGCAGAGCAAATTCAGCACGCCGGCGCTGGCAATCAAACGCGTCCCGTAATCGCCGGCGGCATGCGCGACGTCCGATCCGGCCGGGCTAATCCGTGGCGCCAGAAAATAGAACACTCCGCTCCCAGCATCGGCGAGGAAACCCAATACCTCGAAAGCGTCCGCGCCATTCGAGTGGAAGACATTCCCCTTCATCAGCAGACCCGCCACAGCCAGCGCGCCGATCGCCACGAAGTAAACGATGGCTTTGCTCCAGCGCCGCAAGATCACGTGGCCGAGACCGGGCACGAACCAGCCTGCCGCCGCGGCCACGACGGCCATCAGCGGATTGACTCGTTCGCTTGTGGGCTGTGCCGGTTCGGCCTGTCGCGTTTCCATTTCAGCTCCGCAATTCCATCAAGACAGCAGCGGCAAGATGCCGGTCTGAACCGGACCCGTGACGCGTGCCTCGTTCCCGTCAATATACACGTCTACCTCGCTGCGCACGCCAAAGTCCGGCAGGTAAATGCCCGGCTCGATGGAAAAGCATGTCCGCGGCAGCACACGCCGGTCGTCGTGCGTCTCCAGTCCGTCCATATTCGCGCCCGCGCCGTGAACTTCCTGCCCGATGCTGTGCCCCGTGCGATGCACAAAATATTTGCCATACCCGGCTTTGTCGATGACTTCCCGCGCGGCACGATCCACCTGCCAGCCCCGCACCACTCGCCCGGCAGCCAGAGACTGCTGCACAAATCGAATCGCCTGGTCCCGCGCCTCGGCGACCACCGCAAAAACCTTTGCACACTTCTCCGGCACTTTCGCACCCAGATAGCCCACCCAGGTCACGTCGTAGTACACGCTTCCCGGACGATCAATCTTACCCCATACGTCCAGCAGCAGCAGGTCGCCGGCGCGAACCCGCGACGACCGACTATCGCTCGGCTCGTAGTGCGGGTCGCCTGCGTGCCTCCCAACGGCCACGATCGGTGGATCGTCGCTGACCACCCCTGCGGCGCGAGACTTCTCCAGAATCCACTGCTGCAGGTCGTACTCCGTCAGGACGGACTTGGCTCGCGCCTGTGATGCCGCCCGCGCAAACGCACCCTGCATCACGTGATTAATCACGCGGCCTGCGTCGAGGTGCGAACGATACTGCTCCGGGCTCCAGCAAGCCTCGAATTTCTGCACCAGATCCGCCGAACTCACCACGCGGCAACCCTGCGCGCGCACCAGTTCCACCGTACCTGCGTCGACCATCGAAACGTAAGGGATGGCGTTCCGCGGCGAATATTGCATGGCAACTTTCTCGCAACCGGCCAGCATGTGCGCCAGATTTTTCTTCAACTCATCCAGGCTGGCGTAGATCAGCTTCTTCCCCGGCAGACGATCCAGCGCTCCCGACTCGATGCGGTGTACCAGCTTTCGCGGCTGCCCCCGCTTCGCAATCAGATAGAACCAGCGCCGCGACCCGATGCCCCCGTTCAGGCCGAGCACGCGTGCGGCAATCGGATCGCGATGGTGGAAATCGTAGAACAGCCAGCCGTCCAGACGTTCGGACCGCAATTCCGCCTGAATCGCTGCAATTTGCGGCATCTCTGTTCCGAATCTTTCCCGACAACGCTCAATCTGTGGATAGAAACGAGAGCGCCATCTCCGAATCCCGCCGGATTTTCCGGGGCGAGAAAATCTGTCTTTCAGAGGCGCCGCCTATTCCTTACCGGACGGCGCCGCCAAATCCCGCACCTGCGCCGCCGTCGCGCCGCGAATTTCCACGCGTTTGCTGCGACTACGCTGCCCCTGTGCGATCTTAACAGCCGCCAGCGGCACGTTCAAACGCTGCGCCAGCAGCCGCCGCAGCGATTCGTTTGCGCGATCGTCCACCGGAGGTGCCGCCAATCGCACGCGCAACGCGCCCTGCCATTCCCCGCCGACTTCATCGCGACTGGCGCGCGGCTGCACGCGCACCGCAAAGCTAACGCCGCCATCCTTTGCGCGAATCTCGATCAGGTGCGCTGACGATCCGATGAGGATCGTCATCCTGAGGAGTCCGCCGTCCGTCCGGCGGGCGACGGAGGACCTCTCCTAGTCTGCGCCCGGTAATCACGGAGCGCCAAAAATCGCCGTACCCACCCGCACTTGCGTCGCGCCTTCTTCGATGGCTACCTCGAAATCGTCCGACATTCCCATGGACAGCTCTGGCAGCGCGCAGCCGAACCGCTCCGACAACTCATCTCGCAATTCCCGCAGCCGCCGGAACGCCGGCCGCGCCTGCTCGGCGTCTTCCGTCAGCGGCGGAATGGTCATCAGTCCGCGCCACTCGAGGTGCGGTAGCAAAAGCAAACCTTCCGCCACGTGCGCCACGTCCTCGGCTGCGCAACCGGTCTTCGCCCCCGCCCGATCCAACCGGACCTCCAGCAGCACCGGCAGCCGGCGACCCTCTCCGGCCGCGCGGTCCAGGCGTTCGGCCAGCGGCAGCCCGTCTACCGAATCCACAGTGTGAAATAAACTCAACGCCCGCGCGGCCTTGTTGCGTTGCAGATGCCCCACCAGGTGCCAGGTAGCCTCGAGGTCGTTCAGGTACGGCGCTTTCGCCTCCCACTCCTGCACACGGCTGGCGCCGAAGTGCCGCACTCCCGCCCCGTAAGCCTCGCGGATTCGGTCCGTCGGCACTCCCTTGGCGATGGCCACCAGGGCCACGGCTTCCGCGCCGCGTTTCGCGCGCGCAGCGGCCTGCGCAATCCGCTCGCGCACACCGGCCACTCTTTCTGCGACCTGGTTTACGCCGCCCCCCATGCCGCACATTCTAGCAAAGCCCGCGGGCGCCCCAGGCGACGTACTTGGCCCTGGGTCTCTGCCCCCATCGCTTTCGGTGGGAGCATCGCATTCGGCGGGAACACCGACTTTAATAGAATGCTTCTCGCATGGTTGGCAGAATCTAGAACTTATCAGGAGTTAGGTATCCAGCTATCCCACGAACGATCGGAAAGTGAACGTGCCTAGCAGCGGAGGCTCTAGCTAGGTGTGCTGAGTGGCCTCCCGCAAAACTGCCTTCCCGTTTTCGTTGCCGATGCCACTCGTGCTTCAGCGCGGAATGGACTTGCCGTAGATTTCGATCGGGCCCAGTTGAATGTATCCGCCGGTGCCGTGGCCGCTGCTGGGCATCAAATCCGCGAAGCCCACTTCATCGACCTTGCTCAGATCCGGCTTGGGGTACCAGATTTCGTTATTGGTATTGCCCGAATTGGCGCCGGGACTCAACGTGACGATTCGTTCGGGATCCATTTTGATCCAGCGAATATCCCCCATCGAAAATTCGACCAGGGTAAGCTTGGGGACGGATTCGAAGGTGCGATCTCCCACCAGCATGGTCCCATCCGGGAGCTTGATAACGGGGCGAACAACGTGGAAACCGGACGTCTTGACGGTCCATTTCACGTTGGCGTTGCCGGTCAGATCCACGAAGTTGTTCTTCTGCCGGAGCGTGATCGCAAACGGTCCCGCGCACTCGCCCGACCACACACCGAAAGGCGCGACATCGCTATTCGGCGTGCCGGTGGTCAGCAACTGCTTGGCGGCCGCCCCATACTGCTTGTATTCCACGTTCGGTTCGGCGATGTTTTCCTGGACGGCCTGAGTTTGCGCCGTCTGGCTTGGCGGCCGTATCCACGTCACCTTAAGGAAAAGCGGGGCCAATGTCGCGCCCGGGGCCGCCTGGCCGGCGCCGCCACCGCGGGCGGCTCCCCCTCGTGCTGCTCCTGCTGCGCCTTGCGCTCCTGCCGCTCCCCTACCTTGTCTCTGTTCCGGTGCCGCTGGGGCCTGCTGCGCTGGCGCCCCGAATACGAATGCGCCGCAGACCATTCCCAATACGGCAAGAAATCCCACGATCAATCTGATGGACGAGCGACGTAGCATAAAAAGGCCCTCCCCTATTCTTGTGGACCCGCAGCCCAAGAGCATCACCTATGACCTGCAGGAGTGTACCGCGGGTCTCGGACACAAACAATGGTAGGTGTGGGGACTATCGGAATGTGAGATTTTGGCGGGCACCTACACACCTGTAAGCCTGGTTCTGGATTGGGAACAGATGTAAGAAAAGTTTCTTCTTCGATCCGGGCTGCGCGCATTGACCTTGAGCACAGTGAGTGCTAGCCTCAGTCGAAATTCGGACGGCGGCTCCGCAAGCGACTTCTCGCGCCCAGTGCCGTGGTGGCGCAGACACTGGGGCGGCCGTTTCCGCCTGCCGCGGTCAGACGACAGCGTCTTCTCCGGAGGAAACGCAGAGACGAGGAGGGCTCGTGTCAATACTAGTCATCTGCTGGGCTTTGCTGCTTGGGTTGCTGAGCCAACAACCAGTTCCTTCCTCTACCGCATCGGCGTCGCTGGATTACGACTTTTTCAAGGCCAACGTACAGCCCATCTTCCTAGCCAAGCGTCCAGGCCACGCGCGATGCGTTTCGTGCCATGGGGGCGCCACCGCTCAAATGTTAGTTTTGCAGCCGCTCTCACCGGGGAGCACGACGTGGGATGAAGAGCAGTCGCGTAAGAACTTCGAGGCGGCCAAGCTATTGGTCGTACCCGGCAACGTGCAAAGTCCGCTCCTCATTCACCCTCTGGCCGAGGAGGCTGGCGGCGATTTCTTTCACAGCGGAGGCAAGCACTTCAACTCGCAGGACGACCCGGAGTGGCAAACACTGAAAGCATGGGTCATGGGACAGACGATAAAGAGCGGTAATTGACGGATGTATGTCGCTGGGATGAGGAGTTAACGACGATGAGGAACAGACAATTGGTTCGCGCGCATCTTACGGTCTTGGCTGGACTCGTTCTTTGCACATTGTCTTTGACGGCCGCGACGAACAAGGTGGTCCGGATTATCCAGACCAACAGCGCCGGGGACAACGTCCACGTCATTGATCCCGTCACAAACAAGGTCGTGGGAGTTATCAACGGGATTGAAGTGAACCATGGAGCTGCGGTAGCTCCCGACGGGACGCGAATCTACATCAGTGACGAAGCGCAGAGTACGCTCGACGTCGTCGACGCAAAAACGTTGAAGGTGACCAAACGAATTCCTCTGAGTGGGCACCCCAACAATATCGCAGTGAGTCCTGATGGGCGGCGGGTTTATGTCGGGATCATCCAGGCGCCCGGCGGGGTCGACGTGATTGACACTGGCTCACTTCAGGACGTCAAGACCCTCCCGACGAAAGGCAGCATACACAACCCGTACGTCACGCCGGATGGCAAGTACGTGGTCGCTGGCTCCATTGCCGGCAAAACGGTGAACGTCATTGACACGCAGACTGACCAGACCGCCTGGACCCTCCAGATGGACTTGGGCGTCCGTCCGATGGCGTTCTTGAAGAACCCCGACGGCTCTACGAAGTGGATATTCGTTCAGATGTCCGGTTTTAATGGATTTGCAGTCGTGGATTTTGCAACGCACAAGGAAATCAGGCGGATCGAGAATCCGGCCTTGGCCCCCGGGAAGAAGACGGTCCCAGAAGGCGCCGATCCATCTCACGGCATGGCCGTTACCCCGGATGGCAAAACGCTGGTGGTTTGCAGCAGGTTAAACAATGAACTTTACGCGTACTCTCTCCCAGACCTCAAATCGCTGGGAGGCGCCGAACTTGGTGGCAAAGGCGCGGCCTGGGTGACGCTCACGCCCGACGGAAAGACAGCTTACGTAGCGAATGCCGTAACGAATGACGTTTCTGCAGTCGACGTCAAGTCGTTGAGAGAAGTTACTCGTATCCCGGTCGGATTCGTGCCAAAACGAAACACCACAGGTATGCTCCTGCAATCCCAGAATTAGGAATCGCATCTCATCATCCCGGGGCCCTGCGAGACACTCCCATTCGGCCCCTTTCCGTTTCAACGCTTCACGCACCCGCAATCGGCGCGAACCGGCTGCGATCAAGTCGTTACTTTGCGGGTTCCAGGACCATGCGCTGGCTGACATGCTTTTCAATGGCATGACGGGAATAGAGCATGGGAATGACAATTTGGTGACAGTGATGATTTTGACTGGCTGCGACGAAATCAATTTGCTTCGCTCGGGAGGGACCCGGTGGTGTATGGTGTGTAAGGGTGGCTATCCGAGAAATCTGAACCGAAATCCCCAGCTCAGAGGGTCAGAGGAGGCTTGTATGCGGATTAGAAAAGTACTCCTGGTGTTGGCGGTTCTAGTCGCGGTTCCTGTCCTTGCGCAGGCGCCGCCATCTTTCTCGCCTCCCCAGCTAGACCAATTGGTGGCGCGCATCGCGCTCTATCCCGACCCGTTGCTTGCGCAGATTCTCGCGGGGGCGACTTATCCCGACCAGATTCCGGATGCGGCGCGCTGGGCGGATCAGCACCATTACCTCAGCGGACAAGCCCTGGCCGACGCCATCCAGGCCGATCAACTTCCCTGGGATCCCAGCGTGCAGGCGCTGCTGCCATTCCCTTCCGTTCTGGAAATGATGGCCTCCGACATAGGCTGGACCACCGATCTCGGGAACGCGTTCCTGGCGCAGCAGCAAGACGTCATGGACGCGGTCCAGAGGCAGCGCAAGCTGGCCAGAGATTTCGGCTACCTGCGGAGTAACGGCCAGATCATCGTCGGTGCCGGACCTTACATCACCGTCCTGCCCGTCGATCCCGCTTTTATCGTGGTGCCGTATTACGATCCGCGCATCGTTTTCTTCCCTCCGCGCCCAGGTTTCGTGGTAGGCGGCGCGCTCCGTTTTGGCTTCGGCGTGACCATCGGAGGATTTTTTCGGCCCTGGGGCTGGGGATTCAACCGCTTTGACTGGGGGGCGCGCGCGGTAATCATCAACAATGCTCCCTGGCGGCGCACCTGGATCAACCGGCAGGAGTACGTTCATCCCTACGCAGGCGTCCGGCGATTTCCACCGGCACAGCGGTTCCCGGAGCAGCATGAACTGCACGAGCGCACGGTGCCAGAGCGTGCCGCCCCGCGAGAAGGACGCAGAGCGCCACGAGAGGAGCACGGCGCCCGAAGCGATCGCCGCTAGCCAGTGTGAGTGTTCGCAGCGAGCGCCGACGGGCTGCCGGAACTATCCCGCCGTGCTGCGACAACAAGAAGTAAATGGACACATGGCTCTTGCCCAAGGCCCGTCTAATCTAACGCAACGACTGTCCCGCCTTCCAACAGCTCCACAGGTCGCTCCTCTGCACCGCTGAAAGCCCTATCCGTCTCCCTTGCGTCATAAACACTACCTTTAGAGAAAACATTCATATCAGATGGTGTTGCATCGACCGGTTAGAGCCAGCACCGTTTCTCGGGACTTGGGCCATCGCTATTGCATTTACTTGTGGTCGGGCGGTGGGGGCAGGCCCTCCTGAAAACGCTGGTCCAGTAAAAATGTAAGCGTGTAACCGCTGCTCTCTGGGTCGTATACCAAAGTCCAAGCCCAGCTACGTGTCGATGGAGGTCGGTTTGAAGCTTTCAATGTCTGAATGAGTAAGTCACGGGCGGCCGTGTTGTCCCCACCCGCTGTAACAGTTACACCAGGTCCCAATGCAAATGACTGCGAAAAAATGCCGATTCTAATCCCAGTTCTAGCCAACACAGTTTGGGCAATCAAATCAATTGTCGCTTTTACCGTGCGCGTCGCAATTGGAATGGAAATTGTTGTGTCTAGAATGGGAGGGATGGCTCGTTTGCTCCCGATATCATCTCGCACAGCGTTCCCTGAAATCACATAAGTACCGTCTGATTGTCTGCGCACCTCGAAGTTGCCGGGATTTTGGCTCTGGTTGTAATCAGAAACAACCTTGTTTAGGACCTGGAGCTTTTCATCATCCGTGGCGGCAGCACGAAGGCCCGGCCGTTCAGCAAAAGTGCTGCTGAATTCCCCACCTGCGGGTGCCCAGGGAGGAGGTCCGTTTGGATGTGCTGCTCGCCAAGTAGGGGAGTTCCCCTCTCTCAATTCATAGGGGCTCTGATACGGAGGGTCCTCATAATCTAACAGCCAGCCATATTCCTGTCTGAGGGCATCGACGGCAACTAGCATGGGTCTGGCGTTATTTGCCGTCACGGTCGCAGCTCCATATGCGTGGTGAACAGCACCACCCGGAAAGCGTTGTGGCTCAGCAGCGACTGCAGAAAGAAGGGCAAAAAGCAGTGTGAGTGAAAGAATGGTCCGCATGTGCCCTACCCCCTCTCGCAAAGAGTCAGATTATTAGCTTCACTTCCAATAATCCCGGACAACAGGAAATTGGGTCTTATGCGCACTCCTTCGTGCACGTGGCACGTAGTATTCTCGGCTCTCGGCCGCCTAACGCCCCTTTCAGATTAGCCCCGACTTCATTCTGCTCCAAGTCCCGTGAAGTCGTCTTACCGGAAGGTGGGATTTGCCCGATTCCCAGTCTCCGGTAATCCCGTTTCGTGGGACTTGGCCGGTGGTCCCGGGCCTGCAGTAGTAAATAAACTCGTTGTCTCCGAGGATATGAGACGTACGCCAGAGGGGCCTGCTCACTTGACTAGAGTCGCGAGACCAGTGTCACTCAGATCAAAAGAGATCGCATTGCTTACCAATTGTTTTTCTCCATTAAACTGGCCGCCATAAACGAAGAGAAACTGATACTGACCGGGTGGAATCCTGAGACTGATTCGGGTCTTCCTGGACTCACCTGGGGAAAGCTGGAAGCGAGCAGGCGGGCGGTTCTGGGGATCAATTGTGTAGGCCGCATAACCTTTATCTGTATCTCTAAATTCCCAAGAACAAGGACCCAGCAGACCGCAATGCGTAATTATTACGCTTGAAGCGTCTTTGCCAAGTTCGTTGTCAGGGGGAGCGAATGGCGGCTTGGGGCTTGGCCCCAAAAGTACAGGCGCGACAAATTCGCTCATGATTGTATCCGTGCTTGTGCCACCATTGCGGATTTCAATGAAGAAATGGACGCCGATTCCCTCAAAATCGGGCTCCAAGACCAGTTTCAATCCGTCGAGTACATCGGGGTGAGCGTCCGGCGCTAGGCCAATTATCTTGTAGTCTCCTATCAATATGTCACCGGGCATATTGCCCGGGGCGATCGCGCTCTGCGGTGGTGGTTGCTCCACGGGCGCGTCATAAGCATCAACCCGAATTGCCATCCCGTTATAAGGCCGCAGGGCCTCTTTAGCGTATTTAGAGATATACGTCGTGCCTAGGTTCGATCCGCTGATCAGATAGCAAGAATCCCAATGGTCGAACATTACGACGCCCGAAAACTCGCGCCCGATGTTCGGGGGCGGAGGAGGAAGCTGCGGAGGCGCAGCAGGTGTCGGAACAAACTCCTCGGTGAAAATAATCTCCCGCAGATGCGGCGCAGCGCCAGCCTGAGTATTCGCCTCCCTGCGCAGCAAGGGAGCCTTGGCCGCACTCTCTAAAGCGCGCTCGTCGAGACTCAGGTTCGTACTGGTCAGCACTTCGGCTTCGTTTAACTTTCCATCCGGTGAGAGAACGCCGTGTACGACCACTACCTCTACGTTCTTGTTCTTGACGGGCGAACCCGTTTCGTCCCCGGTGACTAACGTCGGCACCTCCATCACTTCGCCGGCGCCAACCGGGTTCAGCCCAGCGGGCAGGAAAAGCTTGCTGTCCTTCCGCGGCATGTTTCTCACGCTTTCCGTCCTTGCCTCGATTATGGTTTTGCCGCCTTCGCTAATCGTAAATCGATCCGCAATGGTGATGTCGTGAAAATGCTTTGCTCTTGTGTAATCGTAGTGGATGTATACCCCAGGCACGGGCGAATACATGGCCAGTAGTCCGGTTCTGGGATCGACGCAATACTCGGACTCGCCAAAGCTGCGACCCTTCGCCAGCTCAGGCTGCGCTGTTCTTGGCGAGCCACGGGCCACAAGCACACAGCGAAGCTCGACGCCATTCAGGTAGCCGTCGGCCACGCGCAATGCCGCGTACGGACCGATTCCCGACCCATAGTAAACGCCGAAAATCGCGCTACGCACCTGCGCCAGGCGAAGCGGCACCGCTCCGCCGGGTTCATTGCTCAAAAGCAGTTTATCCCGCGACAGAAAAACACCCGAAAACGAAGGTCCCTGCGCCGTCCACCTGTAGATACCCCCGCCAGGTGAAGTGTCTTCGAGAATCCAGCGCCCATCCGAGGGCAGCGAACCGTAAGACGTAAACGTGGTTTTCAAATCGTACGGCCGCAAACGCACGTTCGAGAGCCGTTGCGCCTTCACAAGCAAGTCGAGCGTGGCTGCGCGCTCCTCAGCATTCTGAATTACTGGCGCATCTAAGGTGACTAATTCCGATGGATCGTATGGTACGGGAATACTGGTCAGCGGAGGGATCGGCGGAGGGCGCACGCCCGTCTGTCCTCGTAGCGGCGCCCCCATGGCAGCCATTAGGGCGATAGCGATGATCGTATATCCGCTCGCCTTCGTCCCAACTGGACGGTCTCGAAGAGACGATTTCCGATAGCAGATTCCGAAAGCGTAGGATCGACCTATTACCATCGTCTTTCGCCAGCAAACCGAGGAGGAATTACTTCCCTAAGTCGAGATTTTAGCCTACTTCTCCCCGCACGCTATATTATTTTCGCAGCGGCGGCCTGGTACGGACGTCGTCGTCTCGCTTGCAAGATTGACGTAGTCAGGGCGCACTCCTACCTGCAAAAGACACGCCGCAGCGCGGTCGGAGTTGACAGCAATGGTATAATTAATTGTTGTCGGCTTTAGCATCGTGCGTTCTCAGGCTCCCGCAAACACACCATCCAATTCCGTCGTCCCGGATCAGAAGCGACCGTTTCGAAATGTTCGAGCAGCCTTTGCGCCGCCCAGTTTGGCTATATGCTTTGTTCTTATACATTTGCACACTCTTTTGCTCTATTTCAGTGCAATCACAGCACTATCCACCATGTTTTCAGTCGCTTGCGCACACTTTTGTAAATACCGGGGTGGCGCACCCATCCATTTCCGTCTCGCCACGTTCGCCGCGTCTTGTGATTTCCGGAGGCCACGCGTAAATTCGTGTCTCTCATGACTCAACCCGGAAAGCTCATCGCCATTGAAGGCGTCGACGGCTCGGGCAAGCGCACGCAGACCGACCTGCTCAGCCGCGCCCTCGTCACGCGAGGCATTCCCTGCCGCACGGTAAGTTTTCCCCGTTATGGATCATTCTTCGGAAAAATGATCGGCCGCTTCCTCAACGGAGAATTCGGCCGGCTCGAAGCCGTTGATCCGCATTTCGCCGCCCTGCTCTATTCCGGCAATCGCCTGGAAGCCAAATCAGAACTCGACGCCGCTCTCGCCGCCGGCGAGACGATTCTCGCTGATCGTTACATCGCTTCCAATATGGCCCATCAGGGGTCCCGCGTCCCGCCTGAAAAACGCGCCGAATTCCTGGACTGGCTCAGACAACTCGAATACGAAACCTACGGCCTTCCGGCGGAAACGCTGGTCGTCTACCTGCGCCTCAAGCCCGCCGAGGCCCAACGTCTGGTCGGCAAGAAAACGCAGCGCAGCTACACCACGCGAGAACGTGATTTGTTGGAATCAAATCTTGCGCATCTGGAACAGGCGGCGCTTGTGTACGATGTTCTGGCTATGGAACCCCACTGGGCCACCATCGAATGTTTTGACGCGGCGTCGGAAACGTTGAAGCCGGCCGAGCAGATTCATCACGCGGTGCTGGCCGCCGTCGAGGCCCGCGTCTTGACTAGCCCCGCCGCGCGGAAGCAAGGACACCAGCTCTGATGCCCTTCTCCGACCTTCTCGGCCATCAAAGAAACGTCGCGGCATTGCGCGGCATGCTCGCGAGCGGCCGCGTGCCCAGCGCCCTGCTCTTTTCCGGGCCGCGCGGCATCGGCAAGTTCACTCTCGCCCGCATGTTCGCCCAGGCCGCCAACTGCGAACGCCTTCGCGACGACTCCTGCGGCGAATGTGAGACCTGCCAGCGCATCGCCGGTCTTGCCGACACGCACTCTCTGATCGAAGCCGGCCTCGCCGAACGCGGCGAAAGCGCCGACGCCGCCACCGTCGAACGCATGCCGCTCTTGCTTGAGACTCATCCCGATGTTTGGGCCGTCGTGCCGGACCCGGTGCGCCTGCGAACACCCGTCGTTCGGCCCGTGCTGCGCATGGGGCAGTTGCGCGCCGTTCAGCGTGCGGCATATTTCAAGCCGCAGGCGCGCCGCCGCGTTTTTATTGTCGATGGCGCCGAGACCATGCGCGAGGACCTCGCCGGCGTCTTCCTCAAGATTTTGGAAGAGCCGCCTGAAACTTCCACTTTGATTCTGCTGACCACTAACGCGTTTTCTCTGCTGTCCACCATTCGTTCCCGCTGCATGCAATTTTTCTTTGCGCCGCTGGAAACCAGTCTGGTCGAGGAAATTCTCCGCCAGCGCACCAAAATGAACCCGGCCGAGCGCCGCCTCGCCGCGCAACTGGCCGAAGGCAGCCCTGGGGCGGCCCTCTCGCTGAATGTCGAGGAAGCAGCCGATCTGCGCCGCCGCGCCCTGCAGTTGCTCTCCGACGCCGCGGACGCTCGTCCCGCCTCCGGACTTTTCGCGCAAACGGCGCAGCTCACCAAGGGACAAAAACTGCCATTTGAATCCGTGTTGGAATTGTTTTATAGTCTGCTTACCGACCTGCTTGAGTTGTCCGCCGGTTGCGCACAAATGACGCTTCGCAATCCAACTCTGGCCAAAGAGTTGGCCGCCCTGGGTAAGCGGGTGGATCCGCAGTGGGTGTCGCAGGCTGTGGCTGGCCTCGACGAACTGGGGAGTCGGCTGAGGCGGAACGTCAACCGGCAGTTGGGTCTGGATGCGGTGATCCTGTCGCTTTCAGAAGAGCGGCAGACTGGGCATCGCCTAACCGCAAAATAGTCTGTTACGCCGCAGGGGTTTGCTGCATCCAAACCTGCGAACCGGTCGTCCACCCTCGGAGGTTCGGGGGGTTTTCAGGGGAGAGAGAGAACTAATGGTGAACCGCAAATTATTCCGTCCTACTCTGACCGAAGTGAAAGAACATAATGTTTCGCGACCGGTGAGCGGTCCGCAGCCGAACAAGAAGCCTGCTCCGCCGGAACAAACACACGCCGAAAATTTTTATTGGGTCAAGCAAATGCAGAGCCGCACGCCCATGACGGTCGTGCTCACGAACGGCGAAGAGCTCCACGGCACCATCGAATGGTATGACCGGGACTGCATCAAGCTGACTCGGTTTGGCAGCCCGAATCTTCTCGTCTATAAACAGGTCATTAAATTCGTATATAAAGACGGAGAGGAGAACGCCAAGGGTGGTGTTAACGGCCAGTAGCGCGGCGACTCAGGTGGGATTTGCAGTCGTCGTTTGGTGGGCCGGCGAGGCTTCCGAAACCAGTTCGGGAACTTCAATTCGGATGCGCGTGCCTTGGCCTTCCTGGCTCACCACGTCCATGCGAAAATCGGCGGCGTAAAGGACGCGCAGCCTTTCGTTCACGTTGCTGATGCCGATGCCGCCCGCGTAAATTTGCGGCATGCGTTCCGGCGGGATGCCCACGCCGTTGTCTTCCACTTCAATCACCAGCCGCCCTTGTACCGAAGTTGTGCGAATGGTGATCTGGCCGCCGTCGAGCCGCGCGGCGAGGCCGTGCTTGATCGCATTTTCGACGATGGGCTGCAGCAACATGCTGGGCACAAACGCTTCGAGCGATTGCGGGTCCACTTCCTTCACAATTTGCAGATTGTCGCGGCCGAATCGGGCGACTTCAATGTCGAGGTAATCGTCGACGAAAGCTAATTCGTCCTGCAGCGGCACAAACGTTTCGTGCTTGCGCAAAAGGCGCCGCAGAATATTTCCTAGCTTGAGCACCACGATGCGCGCCTGGTCGGGATCGCAGCGAATCAACGAGGAGACCGTATTCAGCGTGTTGAAGAGAAAGTGTGGATTGATCTGACTGGAAAGCGCGGCCATGCGCGCCTGCAACAGTAGTTGTTGGTGCTGCTCCAGATTCATCTGAATGCGCGTGTTGTTCCAGATCTTGATCGGAACAGCCACCGCCATTACCGTCGCCAGCACCAGCAGCGCAAATTGCCACCAGTTCTCCGCGTCCAGGTGAAAGAGCCATTGCGGCCGCATCGTGTGAATCAACGCCTGGCGAACAAGTTCGAGGCCGACGCACGCAATCAGCGGAAGCGTCTCCCAACCCGGATTTTCGCCGCGCCTCAATCGCTTGAGCCATCGGGGAAGATTGAGAAACGTAAACGGACCGAAATCCCAGATGTCCTCTTTGTTGGGAATGATTTCGCGGATCAATCCGCCGGCCAGGCCCGCGCACGCCGCCAGCGGACCGGCCAGCCACTCGTGATTGACAAACGCAGGGACACTGATCATGGCGCCGCCCAGCGGGCCGACGACGCGCCCTCCCAGAAGGCCCAGCAAGAGAGAACCTTCGAGCATCAGGTCCGCGAAACTGTAGGGTTTGCTGATCAGGCGCAACGCGACCCCAAGGGCCAACGGCGGAGTCAGGCACAACATCAATTTGACTTTGAGATCGGAATCGCGAACTTCGGCGAACAAAACCCTGCGAAAGATCCGCCAACGGACGAGCAAAGCGGCCAGCGAGGCTGCGACGCCGACTTTCAGCAGAAGCGTGAAGAGCAGGTCTTGACCGGCGGCAAGCGTGACCATTTTTGTTGGCGCGTAAGGGCACTGCTATACTAACAGGTTCGCCATGAAGACAAAACGCAAGCAGAAAGCGCCAAAACGCTCTCGCGGCGGCGGGCGGGCGCAAATCGTAGCCGAAGCGGCGCTGCCGACGCGTCATGGACGCTTCACGATTCTGGGCGTTGAAGGCCGCACACCAGAAGAAGTTGTGGTGGTGCTGCGCCACGGAAAACTCAATGGCCACGGCGTGCCGCTGGTGCGAATTCACTCGCAGTGTCTGACCGGCGATGTATTGGCCTCGCAGCGCTGCGACTGCCGCGCGCAACTGGAAATGTCACTGCGCAAAATTGCGGCGGCGCCGGCCGGATTGCTGCTGTACGTTCCGCAGGAAGGCCGCGGAATCGGGCTCATCAACAAGCTGCGCGCGTACGAATTGCAGGACGGCGGCATGGACACGGTCGAGGCGAACGAAAAACTTGGTTTTGCGGCGGATTCGCGCGACTACAGTTTTTCGGCGCAAGTGCTGCACTTGCTCGGCGCGCATCGCGTGCGATTGCTCTCCAACAGTCCGGACAAGGTCCGTCAACTTGAGCAGCACGGAATTCGCGTGGTCGAGCGCGTGCCCTGCCGGCCGCGGAGTTCGCAAGCCTCACGCGCGTATCTTGAAACCAAGCGCACCAAGCTCGGCCATTTCCTGCGTTAGAAGGAACCCTCATCCGCCGCCGACTAGGTGGACGATTTCATAGCGGTCGCCGGGGACGACGGCGGTGGCGTCCCACTGGTCGCGGGGCAAGATTTCGAGATTGCGTTCAATCGCGACGCGGGCGGAGGCAATTCCCAAATGGGCCAACAGGCGCGTGACGTTCACGCTGGCGGGGACATCGCGGCGCTCGCCGTTGATCAGGATCGAGATTGCGTCGGTCACTGTGTGTCGTCCCTCGGGGCTTCCCTAATTGCATGCGCTGTTCCCAGGGCTTCCCGGCCTGGGCTACGTTTGTGTCGTCCCGGCAGGGCCGGACTCGGACCAAGGTAACGAGGTCTGGCGCCTCAGTGGCTAGAGCCGCGTTGACTCGGTTGCTTTGTGTCGCGGCTGAAGCAGCGACCCACAAGGATTCTCACGAGTCCTTTGCGGACTGCCCTTCGCCGATCAAAAAGCAGATCCCTCGCTGTACTGCGCTTCGGGATGACAACCTTCGTCTGTGGGCCGACTCAGCGCAGCCGAGGCGGTCGTGTTACACAAACCTTACGGCTACGCGAACCGACTCCCGGCCCGCGATTTTGACCCTTTGACCCTTGGCGGCACCGCCGCTATTATAACGGGTGCTTCGATGACCGGAAACATAGCCCAGTCATACGCGCCGTTGCTGCTTCACATTCTGGTGGCGATGGGCATTGCCGGGGCGATCGTGCTGGGGTCAACGTTGATTGGGCGGCGGCCGCCCAGCCACGCCAAGGGAATGCCCTACGAATGCGGGATGCAACCGACCGGTGACGCCCGCGCGCCGTTTTCCGTCAAGTTCTATCTGGTGGCTATGATCTTCATTTTGTTTGATGTGGAGGCGGTTTTCCTCTACCCCTGGGCCTACGTTTTCCGCGATCTGCGCTGGTTCGGATTCTTCGAGATGCTCATTTATATCGGCGTACTGCTGGCGGGCTACGTGTATCTGTGGAAAAAAGGCGCGCTCGACTGGTCCCGCCCGGTCGCGCGCCGGGACCGTGGCCGGTGAGCGACCCCGGGACTGCCGCCGTTTCTCCGATTGTAGAGCGGTTGCGGGCGTGGGATGCCGCCGCCGTTTCGGAGGTCATCGAGTTTCGAGGCGAAACCACAGTGGTAGTGCCTCGGGAGCGGCTACTTCGCGTGTGCGGTTATCTGCAGGAGCCGGGACTGGAATTCGACTTCCTGAGCGACGTTTCGGTGATGGACCGCTTCCCTTCCGAGCCTCGATTTGACGTGAACTACCACCTGCTTTCGATTCCGACGCGGCAGGTGGTTCGGCTACGGGTGCGCCTTGAAGGCGCCGACTCAACGGTGGACAGCGTGACCACAATCTGGCCGACGGCAGATTGGCACGAGCGCGAGGCTTTCGATTTGTTTGGCGTACGTTTTTCCGGCCACCCGGACTTGCGCCGCATCATGATGCCCGAGGACTGGGAAGGCCATCCGCTCCGCAAGGACTATCCGGTGGAAGGGTTCCGCTGATGACCACGACGGTTCAGACACCAACCGGCGCGGCCCAAACGATGGTGCTGAACATGGGGCCGCAGCACCCATCGACGCACGGAGTTTTGCGGGTGGTGCTGGAGCTGGACGGCGAAACGGTCGTGAAGGCACGGCCGGAAATCGGATATTTGCATACCGGCATCGAGAAAAATTGCGAAGCGCTTACCTATTCACAGGCCATCACACTGACCGACCGGATCGACTATCTTGCGCCGCTCTCGAATAACCTGGGTTATTGCCTGGCGGTCGAGAAACTGCTGGATCTCGAAGTGCCCAAGCGCGCGCAATACATCCGGGTGCTGCTGACGGAACTCAGCCGGATCGGTTCGCATCTGGTATGGCTGGGCACCCACGCACTGGACCTGGGCGCGACTTCCGTGATGCTCTACTGCTTCCGCGAACGCGAAGAAATTCTGAAAATTCTGGAGATGGTATCCGGGCAGCGGATGATGACGAGCTATTTCCGCATCGGCGGGCTGGCAGCGGAGCCGCCGCCGGGATGGCTGGATCGCGTACGGGCGTTCGCCGGCATCTTCCCTTCCCGCGTGCGGGAGTACGAGACGCTGCTGACGGAGAATCGCATCTGGCAATTGCGGACCGTCGGCATCGGCGTGCTGAACGCAGCGGACGCCGTGGCGATGGGCGCGTCGGGGCCGACGCTGCGCGCTTCCGGCGTGGCCTACGATGTACGGAAGTTTTTCCCGTACTCCTCGTATGAAGAGTTTGAATTTGACGTGCCGACGCGCCAAGAGGCGGACTGCTACGCTCGGTACCTAGTGCGGCTGGGGGAGATGCGCGAGAGCCTGAAGATTGTGCGGCAGGCCATGGAGAAGATTCCCCCGACGGGGCCGGTGCAAGCCGATGCGCCGGGAATCGTGCCGCCGCAACGGGAGCGGATGAAGACCGAAATGGAAGCGCTCATCTACCATTTCAAACTTTTCACGGAAGGGTTCGCGCCGCCGCCGGGCGAAGTATACCAGCGCATCGAATCGCCTCGCGGCGAGCAGGGATGGTTTGTGGCCAGCAACGGTTCGGCAAAACCGATGCGCGTTCACGTGCGCGCGCCCTCGTTTGTACACCTGCAGTCACTGTCCAAAATGGCCGAGGGCAGCCTGGTCGCGGACCTCGTGGCCTGCATAGGAACGATCGACATCGTACTGGGAGAAGTGGACCGCTGATGCAACTGCCGCCGGAACTTGAGCAGAAATTCCAGACGCTGCTGGGGCGTTACCCCATCAAGCGGTCGGCGCTGGTGCCGATGGCTCTGTACGCACAGGACTTGTTTGGATTCGTAAACGAAGAATTGATCGCAGAGATCGCCCAGCGGCTGGAGCTCAATACGCTGCAGGTTTCCGAGACGCTTTCCTACTATTCGATGATTCGCCGCGCCCCGGCGGGCAAATATCACGTGCAGGTGTGCACCAACGTTTCGTGCATGCTGCGCGGCGGGCGGCAGATTCTGGAAGCCGCGCAGAAGAGACTGGAGATCGGGCACAAAGGGCTTACGCACGACGGAATGTTTTCGCTGGAGGAAGTCGAGTGCATCGGCGCCTGCACCGGCGCGCCGGCGATACAGGTGAACTACGACTACTACGAGAATCTGACGCCGAACTCGACGGCGAAACTGCTGGGCCTGCTGGACCAGGGCCGGAATCCGCCCACGTCCACGCCGATTACCGGCGCGGTGCACGAGCGGCACCCGGACGAGATACCGGTGATCAGCCGGCTTTTCGGCGTAAAGGATTCGCACACGCTGGCAGTCTATCGCGAACACGACGGCTACAAGGGCCTGGAGCGCGCGCTGCGCGGGATGACTCCCGATCAAGTGATCGAAGAAGTGAAGAAGTCGAACCTGCGCGGGCGCGGCGGGGCGGGTTTTCCGTCGGGGATGAAGTGGAGCTTCGTACCGAAAGAATCGGCCAAGCCGAAATATATTTTGTGCAACGCCGATGAGAGCGAGCCGGGGACGTGCAAGGACCGTCCGCTGATGGAGCTCGCGCCGCACCAGCTCATCGAGGGCACCATCATCGCCGGGCGCGCGGTGGACGCACACCGCGGCTACATTTACGTGCGCGGCGAATACCGCTACGTGCTGGACATCCTGGATCGCGCCATCGCCGAGGCGTATGAGGGCGGCTATCTGGGAAAGAATATTCTGGGCAGCGGCTTCGATTTCGATCTTTTCACGCATACCGGCGCGGGCGCGTATGAGTGCGGCGAGGAATCGGCGTTGATGGAATCGCTCGAAGGGAAGCGCGGCTATCCGCGCATACGGCCTCCCTTCCCGGCCGTGGTCGGGCTGTACGGCTCGCCGACGGTGATCAACAACGTGGAAACGCTGTCCAGCGTGCCATCGATCCTGCATCGCGGAGGGGATTGGTACGCGGACCTCGGTTCGGCGAAAAACGGCGGCACGCGGATGTTCTGCATTTCGGGCCACGTGAAGCGGCCCGGGATTTACGAATTGCCGATGGGTTTCAATCTCCGGCGGATGATTGAAGAAGTGGCCGGCGGAATTCCAGGCGGCAAGCAGCTCAAGGCAGTGATTCCCGGCGGAAGTTCGTGCCCGCTGCTGAAGGCGGAAGAGACTGACGTGGCGATGGATTTCGATTCGCTGGCCAAGGCCGGGTCCATGCTGGGGTCGGGCGGCGTGGTGGTGATCGACGAAGACACCTGCATGGTGGACCTGGCGCGGCGCATCATGCATTTTTACGCGCATGAATCATGCGGCTGGTGCATTCCCTGCCGCGAAGGCACGGCATGGATGAGCAAGCTGCTCGACCGCTTTCACAGCGGCCACGGGCAGCCCGAGGACATTCCACTGCTGGGCGAGTTGGCCAAGAACATGCTCGGCACAACGTTTTGTCCTTTGGGCGACGCAGCAGCCATGCCTACGATCAGCATCGTCAAGAAGTGGGAGCACGAGTTCGAAGAGCATCTTTCAGGTAAATGCCGTTACCGGCCGGCCGACGTGCTGGCCGCGACGCCGTAGGCGCTGCTCAACATGTCCACGAGCCCAGACGTCCTATTCACGATTGACGGCCGCGAGATCAGCGTGCCGCCCGGCACGCTGGTGATTGAAGCGGCGCGGCGCCAGGGGATCGGCATTCCTTCGTTCTGCTACTACCCGGGTCTGGCGTTGCAGGCGGCGTGCCGCATGTGCCTGGTGGAGGTCGAGAAGGCCCCGAAACTGCAGACGGCGTGCACGCTGGTGGCGTCCAAAGGCATGGTCGTGCGCACGGATACGCCGCAGGTTCACGCGGCGCGCAAGAACATGCTGGAATTTCTGCTCACCAATCATCCGCTGGATTGCCCGGTGTGCGACAAGGGCGGCGAGTGCGAACTGCAGGACATGACGTTCCGTTACGGCGCGGACCGCAGCCGGTTTGTCGAGGAGAAGCTGCACACGCCGGAGGTGAAGTGGTCCAATCTCGTGTACTACGACGCGCCGCGATGTATTTTGTGCTTCCGCTGCGTGCGCGTGTGCGACGAGGGCATGGGCGTGAAGGCGCTGGGCGTGGGCCAGCGCGGCGCGCTTTCGGTGATCATTCCGAATCGCGAGGACCATCTTGAATGCGTCGAGTGCGGCATGTGCATCGACATCTGTCCGGTGGGCGCCTTGACCAGCGGGACGTACCGCTATCAGACGCGGCCGTGGGAAATGCAGTATGTGCCGACGGTGTGCGCGCACTGTTCGAACGGCTGCAAGACAACGCTGAGCGTTCGCAATCAACAGATCCTGCGCGCCAACAACCGGGACCTCTCCGGATTCAACGGGGATTTCCTGTGCGTAAAAGGGCGCTTCGGATTTGACTTCACCTCTCATCCGGAACGGCTGCGGCAGCCGATGGTGCGGCGCAACGGCCAACTGAGTCCGGCCAGCTGGGAGGAGGCGCTGGAACACGCGGCGGCTCGGCTGGCGGCGGTGCGGGCCGAAAGCGGCCCGGATGCGATCGGATTTTTGGGGTCGAATCGCACCACCAATGAAGAGAATTACCTGTTGGGACGCATCGCACGCGCCTCCATCGGTACCAACAATATCGATCATCACCGCACCGCCGATTACACGGGCATGATTGCGGCGCTGGCCGGGCCGGCGGGACGCACTCGCGCGCAGAATGGCGCCGGCGGCGTTTTCGCGACGATGGGCGAACTGGCTTCTGCGCCGGCGTTCCTGCTGGTCGGCAACGATCCTACCGAGCAGAATCCGCTGGTGGCGTGGCAGATTCGCGCCGCGCTTCGTCATCACGGCTCGCGGCTTTACGTCATCAACTCGCGCGAAAATCCTCTGCGGCGCACGGCGCGGATGTGGCTGGAAGTCGCGCCGGAGCGCGAGGCCGCGGCGCTGGAGACGCTGGTGAGCGCGGAACTCGCGAACCCCAGCGGCGTGCTCTCCGCAGCGCAGATTCAGGAGTGGCGAGACACCATCGGCGCCGAAAACGATCTGGTGGTGCTATTCGGCCACGCGATACAGGGCAATTCGTTCGCGTTCCTGTCTCATCTGGCGGAAATGCGCGCGGCAGCGGGACAACGGACGCGCTTCATGGCTCTGGGAGATTACGCGAATTCCCGCGGCGCCGCCGACATGGGACTGCTGCCGGAGCGGCTGCCGGGTTACGCCTCAATCGAGGATCGCGCGGCGCGTGAGATTTACGGCCGGTTGTGGGGGGCGCCACTGAGC
>Ga0210394_10002112_pt1 | contig 28363 bp, 49 predicted proteins | sample IncBWC12MmetaG_FD_160121 | JGI IMG/M metagenome (GOLD analysis project Ga0210394, IMG submission 160121) | Forest soil microbial communities from Barre Woods Harvard Forest LTER site, Petersham, Massachusetts, United States - Inc-BW-C-12-M | ecosystem: Environmental > Terrestrial > Soil >...
CCTACATCGATGGCATCGTCCACCTCGTCCCCGGCGACCACGTCACGCGCTGGTACGGCCAGTTCGCGCCGGCGGCCTACACCGAGCTCGGCTGGTCGCCGCAGATCATGCGGAAGCCGAACCCGCCGATCGCCGTCAAGAACAAGGACGGCGTCGTCCAGAAGATCATCACGGAGCCGGACTACGAGTTCGGCTTCTTCGGCTCGCTGACGCCGCGCCGGCACAAGCTGCTGAAAAAGCTCGCCAAGAGGGTCACCAACAATCCGAAGGCGATCGTTACGGTGATCGACTTCGCGGACAGGACCAGCCGCGACAACGAGATGCGGCGCGCCAAGGTGATTCTGCAGCTCCGCAAGTTCGACGAGATGGGGCTGGTCTCCTCGAGTCGCTGCAACACGGCGCTGGCCATCGGCCGGCCGGTGATCGCGGAGCCCCACGACCTTGCCTACCCGTGGAGCGACGTCGTCCGCTTCTCGAAGACGCAGGAGTCGTTCTTCGACGAGGCGATGGCGGTGCGCGCGATGTGGCGCGGCGTCTACCAGTCGCAGCTCGCCAAGTTCAGGTCGACCTTCCCGCCGGAGGCCTGCATCGGCCGCGCGCTGGAGCAGCTCGGCATCGGCCAGGAGGCGCGGAGGATGGCGTCGTAAAAAGCGCGCGCTTGCTTCTGCTTAACAGGGACCATAATGACAGACCGATACATCACGCCGTGTCCGCTGCCGACGCCTTATGAGCGCGAGCTTTTGACGATCCTCATTGAGGAATGCGCGGAAGTACAAAAGCGGGCCACAAAGCTACTGCGATTTGGCCGCGATGAAATACAGCCCGGATTGACCCGGACGAATGCCTATCGCCTAGCGGAAGAAATTGGCGACCTGCGCACGATGCTAACACTGGCCGAAGAAGCTGGGCTATCGCCAACAATAGCCTTGATCGACTTACGCCGAAAGAAGCTGGCACAGCTTGCGCGCTACATGCAAACAGAGCCGCCACACCCAGACGCGGAACACGCGCCCCAAGCGCAGGACGTGTTGTGAGCGCGGCTATGATCCTTGCCCTTTCTCCGGTTTGGGCTTTCATTCTGTTTGTCGTGGCTCCAACTATAATCGCCGCACTCAGAGAAGCCGACTAACTGAGGTAAAACATGCCGGCTACTAAGAAGCCGAAACCCTTCCCCACCGAGGCCGCCCTCTGCGCGGCCTTCATCGCCGCGATCGGTCTGGATTGGATCGCATACGCAGAGACGGGGAATTGGGATGTCCTGCTGGTACGCAAGGTCGACGGCTTCCAGATCGGCGTACAGGCCAAGCTGCGGTTCGGCGTCGACGTCATCAACCAAGCGATCGAGGGCGGCTGGAGCTATACCGTCGCCGGCCCGAACCCCGACTGCCGCGCCGTCCTGGTGCCGGAAGCGGAAGACAAGGGATTCGGCAAGATATGCGACTACCTCGGCCTCAACGTCATCAAGGTCGGCGCTGTCGGCGGGGGCTGGACGTTTCGCCCGAGACTTCCGACACGCGGCGACAGATACAGCGAGGGAGATTGGCACGAGACCGCGACGGTTCAGCGCCACCGGCTCCCGGAATATGTGCCGGACGTCGCCGCCGGCGCGCCGTCCCCGCTCCAGCTTACCGACTGGAAGATCAAGGCGATCAAGCTCGCCGTCACGCTCGAGCTGCGGAAACATCTGACCCGCCGCGACTTCGCGCACCACCGCGTCGACCACCGCCGTTGGGTAGTGCAGGGCTGGCTCAAGGTCGAGGACGGCCGCTACGTGAAGGATAAACACTTCCCCAGCTTCAAGCGCCAGCACCCGGTAGTCTACAAGCAGATACGTGCCGACGCGCCGAAGTGGCTGCCGAAGACGCTGCTGGAGCCCCAACCGCAGGCGGCGATGCTGTGAGCGCGAAGATCATCAAGTTCAAGCCGCGGCCGACCCCGGCGTCCTACAAGCGCCCGGCGCCGCCGAAGAAGAAAGCGGCGCCGCGGCTTACCGAGAGCGTGCGGGCGCTACGCGCGTTGCAGCACGAAACGGACGTATTCGAATCCTGCATGTTGTGGCTCGGCCAGATCGCGCAGCGCGGCGTTGATCCCCGAGCACTGGAGGCGATGATTGACGACGTCTTCGACGATTACTTTGACAACCTCGACGCCTCGGTCGAGATGATCGAAGAGTTCGCGGCGGCTTGGCGCCGGCGCATGATGCGTGGCAAGAAGCCGAGGCCAGTACGATGAGGCTGATTCGGCCGGCATCTACGCCAGGGGACGTGGCGCGGGACGTGCTGGCGGCGTAGGATTGGGAATCAAGTTTTTCAAAGGGGCCAAATGACCGTCACTACCGTCCTCGTCTGGGTCATCTGCGCGATGCACGCTGGCGGCTGCGTCGCGACGGCCGGAAGCCCGGCGAGAACCCACTCCTACCGTACGCTGGTCGCCTGCCTCGACGCCGCGCACGCCGAGATGCGCGGGGCGACCGAGGTCCTGTCCTGCAAGCCGCGTACCGAGCTGCTCTTCGAGTTCGAGTGGGCGGACGAGCCCGGCGCCAAGGGCACAGGCCAGCCGATATGACCGAGCCGCACCTGCGCCACATCGATCCGTTGCTCGGCACGCCCGTCGCCGAAGAGATACTGGAGATCGAGACGACGACCAAGCTGACCGGCGAACTGGCCGAACGCTTGGTCGCGCAGGCGGCGGCCGAGGGCAAGACGCCCGTCGACATGATGGCCGACATCGTCGAGCGCGGGCTCAAGGGACCGTCGGGACGCGAGCTTCAGGCGCAACGGGCGGAGCAGCGCGACCGGCAGGCGTTGGAGATCAGGGCGCTTCGAAACGAAATAGCCGACTTGCGGAAGCGCCTTGAGACGCGAGCTGATGACCGCCGCGTAGCCGCGCTCCAGCGCGAACTCGACGAGATGACCGGCAAGCTGCGCGCGGCCTTGCAGCGGCGCAACGAGCGCGCCCTGACGTTTGCGCCAGACATTGAGCAGTTCCTGAAGTCCGAGGCGCACGATCGCAAGATGACCGTAGAGGTACTCCTGCAGGTGATCATCGAGGCCGTCGTAGAGGACAAGTTGTTCGCGGCGGTGCTCGACAACTGAAATTTCCGTTGCGAATCCGCCCGACCTGTGCGATGAACGGCGGGCTAGAAGGGCTTGCCCCCTTTGTTTGCGACATCAGTAGCGGACGCCCCTCCGCGATGAGAAGCGCCGCCGACGGCTCCCCGCCGCCGGCGGTTTCCTTTTGCGCGGCGCCCCGCTAAAGTAGCGACGATAAGCTCCGAAGATAGCCGCACCTGATGCCGCAGAGATCACAGCCGGGAGAACGCCGCGGCGGCCGCCAGAAGGGCACGCCCAACAAGGCGACCGTCGCCAAGCTGCTCGACGCGAAGGTCGCCGAGAAGGTCGAGGCCATCATTGAGGCCAACCCGAAGCTCCGCGACGCCGCGCTCCAGCCGGTAACGCGGCGGGTGCGGGCCAAGGACGAGCTCATCGACCTGATCCCGGTCGTCAAGGGCCACGTCGCGCAGTTCCAGCAGGTGGCGCTGACGATGGCGCCGGGGACCGACGCCTTCAGCCCGGCGATGTGGGACCGCTATGAGCGCTGGCTGCAGCTGCTGCACAAGGTCTGCGACAGCGCGGCCGACTTCCAGGACCCGCGCCTGAAGGCGCAGCTTTACGTTCCGCCGCCGCCGGACATGCCGGTCCATCAAGACGGCCCGCAGAAGGTCGTGCGCCTCGGCAGCGCCACGGCGGCGTCGCGGGCCTACCAGCAGTTCATGCTGGCGCCTCGGCAGAAGGTGTTGCCGCCGCCGTCGAAGAGGAGCGCGTAATGGCGCCGAACGAGATCATGATGAATCTTGGGCTGCAGATCGGCTGGCGCGCGAAGGCGCTGCTGCGCTGGTATGGCTTCCTGCACCGGCTCGGGTTCAAGGTCGACGTTGAACGGGCTGCAGAGCGCATCGCGGCGCAGATGCTCATCAAAGTTGACGGCAAATCTACAGGCAAGCTCGGGCGCCGGCGGGCGCAGTGACGTGGATTGGAAAAACCCCGATTATGAGGAAATCTTCTGGCAGCGCCGCCAATCGCTCGAGCTGCTGCGCGCGCAGGTCGACAAGGAGATCGCCGCCGGGGCGACGCGCACCACGCTCGACGACCTCAAGGATCACTACCGCGAGCATCCGGCGGACTTCATAAGCGACTTCGGGGTAACCTTCGACCCCCGCAACGCCGACATCGGCCTGCCGACGGTGATCCCGTTCGTGTTGTTCGACCGGCAGCGGGAATGGGTGGACTGGGTCATCGGACACTGGCGCGCCCGGCAGCGCGGGCTGACGGAGAAGTCGCGCGACATGGGCCTGTCCTGGCTCTCCACCGCGCTCGGCTGCACGCTCTGCATCTTCAACGACAGCCTCGCCATCGGCTACGGCTCCCGCCTCGTCGACTACGTAGACAAGCTCGACACGATGAAGCCGCTGCTGCCGAAGGCGCGGATGTTCATGAAGTACCTGCCGGAGGAGTTCCGCGCCGGATGGGTCGAGCAGCGCGACGCCCCCTACATGCGGCTGATGTTCCCGGAGACCGGCTCGATCATCATCGGCGAGGGCGGCGACCAGATCGGACGGGGCGATCGTGAGTCGATCTATTTCGTCGACGAAGCATCCTACCTGGAGAACGCGGAAAGCGTAGAGCACGCGCTTTCGTTCACGACCAACTGCCGCATCGACCTGTCGTCGGTGAACGGGCGCAACAACAAGTTCGCGGAAAACCGCTGGAGCGGCAAGATCGACGTTTTTTTGTTCCACTGGCGCGACGACCCGAGGAAGGACCAGGAGTGGTACGACAAGCTGCCGCTCCCGGAGGATCAGGGCGGCAAGGGCATGGACCCGGTCACGATCGCGCAGGAGGTCGACTGCAATTACTCCGCGTCGGTCGAGGGCATCGTCATTCCGGGCGTGTGGGTGGAGAGCGCGATCGACGCCCATGTAAGGCTGAACGTCGAACTCACCGGCGCACGGGGCATGTCGCTCGACGTGGCCGACGAGGGCATCGACAAGAACGCGATCTGCCGGTCGCGCGGCATCCTGATCGAGGGCAGCGAGGAGTGGAGCGGCAAGGGCGCCGACATCTTCGACACCGTGCAGCGGGCGTTCGACTTCTGCGACCTGCACGGATACCCGGCCTTCGACTACGATTCGGACGGGCTCGGCGCCGGGGTACGCGGCGACGCCCGCGTCATCAACGAGAACCGCCGCGCCCTCGGCGCCAAGCCGATCTACGCCGTCGGCTTCCGCAGCTCGGAGGGCGTGGTCGACCCGGACGGTATCGTCGACGGCACCATCGGCCGCGACGGCGACAAAGGTCGGTTGAACAAGGACTATTTCTTGAACCGCAAGGCGCAGGGCTGGTGGGCGCTGCGGCGGCGGTTCCAGAAGACGCACCGATGGATAGTCGACGGCGTCAAATGTTCGCCGGACGAGATCGTCTCGATCTCCTCGAAGTGCCCGAACCACAGGAAACTGGTCGCCGAGCTCAGCCAGCCGACGTTCGCCCCGAACGGGGTCGGCAAGATGGTGATCAACAAGAAGCCGCCGAAGACGAAGAGCCCCAACCTGGCGGACGCCTGCATGATCCGCTTCGCCCCGAAGGACGCGCCGCCGGCGGAGTATACGCAGGAGCTCGTCGCGCTGATCCGGCAGCGCGGCATGCGCCGCCGGCGGGGGCGTTGACGGCGGTTGAATTTCGGAGCACGGAAGGAATCAAGTTTTTCAAGTGGAGGAAAATCCCCCCATGGTACCGAGGCTGCTCGTCGGCGTAGCCGGCATGGCCGCAGGCGCGATCATGGGGGTCGCCGCTGCCGTCCTGCTGCCGGGCCCTCCAGACGTCGTTCCGATCCCGCCGCAGCAGAAGCTGGTCTGGGGCTGGGAGATGTACGGCGGCTACTGGGCCGAGGGAACCGACGGGCGGTTCGAGACGCTGGAGGCGTGCAAGGCCGCGGTCATGGAGCGGGTCGCTCAGGGCGACGCGCCCCCGAAGCCGCACGAGGTCCGCTTCTCCCGCATCAACCGCGCCAGCTGCATCCGGTATTCCGGCTACGAGGGCTACATGGGCCAATGGGACTGGACCGGCGGGACCGTACTGGAGCGCGTGTGGGTCTTCGAGCGGCCGCCGCCGGTCAGGGAAACCCCGACATGACGCGCAAGCCAGCGACTACCGAGCAGATCGAGAACCGGATCATCTGGACGGTCGGCATCTTCGCGGTCGCGTTCTTCGGCGGCGTCGGCTACGTCGCCTTCCACTTCATCTACAAGTTCTGGTGAGCGCAAATGATGGTACAGATCAAGGCCGAGTTGCCCGACGAGCTGGCGCAAGCATGGCTGCAACACATCAGGGATTTCGACGCCGCAAATCCCGGATGTCACTTCCAGATCACCGCATTCTCGGCGGAAATACGCACCGACGAGATGGCGCGGATTCTCGAAAGCCTGGACCCGCCGTTCGCTTCGGGCGTCCAAGTCTTCCGAAAGCAATGAGCCAAAAAATGAGAGAAAAACTCGACGCGATGAGAGTAAATCCAAACCCGCGCGTGGTAGCGTTATTGGACTATGCGCTTGACCAGATCATCCCCAAGCTGTCGACACCCTTTTATCAAGAGCATTCCGGAAAATGGCTCGAATGGGCTGCGGAATGGAGGGCCGGGCAGCGGTCGCCTGGGCGATGCGTGGCCGTTTCGCATTGGTGCTTCGATCACAAAGGCTGGGGAATCGGCGGGCAGGAAACGGACCCGGTCTCGCATTGCCTTGGGCAACTGGCCTGGGGCGCGAAAGAGGCCTGCTACAGCACCCCTACGAGCGGCTGGCTTGTCATCCGATATATCGCCGATGCGATGGTCGCTTTTGGCGTCGCCTTCCCGGAGGAAGGCCTAAAGGCGCTGGAGCCCCCAACCCTTGACCTTGAAGGCAGCCGTTCTTGCGTCGAAGCATTCAATGGCCTCCCCAAGATCGCGGAGAGTTTCCCGTGAAACATTTGTCCGGCTGGACCTGGAGCGCGATCTTCCGCCTGATTCTCGCGATGGCCGCCCTCGGCGTCATCGCCGCGATGGTCCACTCCCACGAGCCGCAAAGGGAGTGCCGGAACACGATCAACGGCAACCCGTGCGGCGCGGTTGCAGGACGTATGTCGGGAGAACCATGATGTCAGTTCCCTATCTTTCAATCGAAGAACGTCGCGCGGTTTGTCTGGATCATGGCCGCAGCGTTAGAACGGTTGCCGTGAATTGCGTGGGATGCGGGCTTTTTATCAGGAAGCCCTACAAGCACGAGGCGTCAGACGTGGAGATTGCAAATCGTTGCTTCCCCGGCTGGCAGGTCAAGAATGTTAGGGGCGCAAAACGAACGCTCTGCCCGAAATGCAAAGCCGACTAACCGCCGACGAGCCGCCAGCGTGACAGCGGCCCGCTTTGCTGGTACGTCTTGATCTTGATTCCTTTTTCAAGATCGGCGGAGGGCGCGTTGACCAACGAGCAGAAGGCGTGGCTTGAGGCCAATCCAACTTACAGACCGATCGGCGTCGCCGGCGGCAACACCCGCTACGTCAAGCGCGGCGCGCTGAGGAAGGACGGCACTTTCGTCCCGGTGACCAGGACCAGCCCGCTGATCGACGAGCGCGACGGCGCCTTCGGCGTCGGCATCCTGGTGCAGTTCGAGCCCGGCCGCCCCAACGACTACCGCCCGGTGGGGACCTGATGGCCGACGACAGCGGCGACGGGCGGTCCAGCCTCGGGACGGTCATCACGGTGGTCCTCGTCATCCTCGTGATGTTCGTCGTCGTGGTGATCTGGGGCCACAGCCGCCTCCGCGAGGTTCCGCCTCCCGCGCCGGTCGCGGTCCAGACCGAGGCGGAAAAGCCGCCGGTCGTTGCATCGAACCCCCCGGTCGTTGTGCCGGAACCCCCTCCCGTTGCGCCAGAGCCGCCTGCCGTCGCGCCGGAACCTCCCGCCGCCCCGGAACCAGCTACTCCCGCCGCCGCTCAGCCAGATAGCGCCGTACCCCGGCCAGATGGCGCCGTAACGCCCCCAGAACCGGAACCCGCCGCCGCGGTTCCCCCGCTCGCTGGCGAGGCCGCAGGCACGCCGGCGCCGCCGAGGCATGCCGGTCCAGGCCGGCACCGGAAAGCCCACCGGCATCGCCGCGGGCGCCGCCACGCCCCCGTTCCCGACGAACGGTACCTCCGCGCCTGCGTCGCGCCCCCGGAGGCCGACCGATGACCTCCCCGGGCCACGGCGGCCGCCGTCAGGGGTCGGGCCGCAAGCCGCTCCCGCCCGAGGTGAAGGAGGCCCGCAAGCTGGCCCGCCAGGCCGGCAACGCCACCGTTCCCGCCGCGCCGAAGCCGCCGGCCGGCGCCTGGGGCGACCCGAAGGCGCTGATGGCGCTGGCGGAGATGATCGCCGCCAAGGGCAGGGCCAAGGTCGCCCGTAGCACGCCGTTCCTCCAGCTGCCGAAGCCGCCGCCTGGCGTCGTGCCGAAGGGTTTCTTCGAGTCGAAGGCCGGGAAGAAGATGGCGATGGACCAGGCCACGGCCTGGGCCGACGGCCAGTGGGCCGCGCTGGGACCGCTGTTCAACTCCGTGGCGTCGCAGGGGCTGCAGTTCCTCGGCTACCCGTTCCTCTCCGAGCTGGCGCAGCGTACCGAGTACCGCGTCATCTCGGAGACGATCGCCGACGATGCCACCCGGAAGTGGATCGACTTCGAGGTCACCGGCGAGAAGGAGCGCGAGGAGAAGGACGATGCCGAGCGCGACCGCGTCTCGGCGGAGCGTCAGGGCGGCGGCACCGCGCCGAAGGTGCCGGGCCAGGACCTCTCGCCGGAGCCTTGGAAGCCGGAGGGGGAAGAGCAGCAGGGCGAGCCGGCGCTGCGCGGCCGCGGCTTTACCGACGAGGACCCGGAGAAGCGTGCCGACAAGGTCAAGGCCGCCGGCAAGATGGAGAAGGTGAAGGCGCTCAAGGACGAGATCGCCCGCCTGGCGCTGCGCGACCATATGTACTGCATCTGCCGCGACGACGGCCTGTTCGGCCGTACCCACCTCGCGCTGAAGTTCGGCAAGAAGGACGGCGACGACAGCGACGAGGAGCTGAAGAAGGACATCGGCGACGGCCGCGACGAGATGAGCCGCGGCAAGGTCGGCAAGGACAACCCGCTGCGCGCGGTGAAGCCGATCGAGCCGGTGTGGACCTTCCCGATGGCCTACAACGCGATCAACCCGCTCGCCGACGACTGGTACGCCCCGCAGAACTGGTACGTGATGGGACGCCAGATCCACGTCTCGCGGCTGCTGCCGTTCGTCGGCCATCCGGTGCCGGACCTGCTGAAGCCGGCGTACAGCTTCGGCGGGCTGTCGCTGTCGCAGCTGGTGCTGCCCTACGTCGACATCTGGCTGCGGACGCGCGACAGCGTCGGCGAGCTGATCCACGCCTTCTCGGTGATGTGCCTCGCCACCGACGTGCAGACCATCCTGGCGCCCGGCGCCAGCGGCGGGCCCGGCGCGCTGTTGGCGCGCGCCGACGCCTTCAACGCCTTCCGCGACAACATGGGGCTGTTTATTTTCAACAAAAATACCGAAGACTTTAAGAACGTGAGTGCCCCGCTCGGCGGACTGCACGAACTCGAGGCGCAGTCCCAGGAGCATGTCGCGTCGGCCGCACGCATCCCGCTCATCAAGTTTACGGGGCTACAGCCTGCGGGGCTCAACGCCTCGGCCGAGAGCGAGGTACGCGCCTATTACGACACGATCGCCGGCTACCAGAACCGCTTCGAGCGGCCGAACCTGACGAAGGTGATCAACTTCATCCAGCTCTCGCTGTGGGGTGAAGTTGATCCCGAGATCACGTTCGAGTTCGAGCCGCTGTGGGAGATGAGCGAGAAGGAGAAGGCCGACCTCCAGAAGGCGCAGGGCGAGCGCGACCAGATCTACGTCGATATGGGGGCGCTGGCGCCGGAGGAGGTCCGCAAGAACGTCATCGACGACCCCGCGATGCCGTACAGCGACCTCGACCCCGACGACGTGCCGGAACTCAAGCAGGAGGAGATGCAGGGCTTGGTGCCGGAGGGCGCCGGCAAGGGCCTCGAGGCGGTCATCGGCGAGCCCGGCCAGCAGCAGCCCGGTGGACAGGCGCCGCAGCCGGCTGCCGGTGCTGGCGGCGGGGGCGGAGAGGCGCACGACCCCGCGTTCCAGGAGGATGAAGCGCTCGACGAGCCGGCGCCGCCGCGCGGCCTGCCCTGGGCGGACCGCTACGAGTGGATGCGCGGCTTCGACATCCCGGCCACCGACGCCTCGGGCAACCAGATCGCGCCGACGGCGCGCGGCGAGGCCGCGAGGAAAGGGCTTCGGATCGGCAGCCGCGTCCGCTACGCCTCCGGCACCGGGCGCGCCGTCGGCTTCGTCAACGACGCCGACAACGAGCGGGTGGCCATCCTCGACGCCGAGAACGACCGCTTCCTCTGCGCGCCGATCGGCACGGTCTCCACGCGCCCCGTCACGGCGCACGACGAGGGGGAGGCGCGGCGGCGGAACGCCACGGTGCTCCCTTTCAGCGGGGACGTCGCCGACCTTGACCCGCTGTTCGCGGGCCTGGCCGCCGACGCCTGGGAGGAGAGCGAGCATCCGAGGGGCCAGCCCGGCAACGCCGGCGAGTTCGCCTCGACCGGCGGAGGATCGTCGGCGCCGAAGGCCAAGGGCTACGGCTGGCACGGCGGTCCGGCGCAGCACTTCCAGATGCCGCAGCTCGGCCTGCACTTGCCGCCCGGGGGCGGCGAGGCGTACCATCGCGCTCCCCCACCGCCGCTCGACCCCTCGAAGCTGAAGAAGGTCGGCCCGCAGATGGGTTCCAACCCCGGCGGCGTGTTCGAGGACGAGAAGGGGCGGAAGTTCTACGTCAAGCAGGGCCGCTCCAAGGACCACGTCCGCAACGAGATGACCGCAGCCGACCTCTACGAACTCGCCGGGGCGCCGACGCTGCGCTACCGCGACGTCGCCGGCGGGGAGCACGTCGCCTCCGAGATGGAGAAGCTCGACAAGACGAACGCCTCGGAGATGTCCGACGACGAGGTACGCCGCGCGAAGCGCGACTTCCTCGCCCACGCCTGGACGTCGAACTACGACGCGGTCGGCACCGGGGGCGACAACCTGGTCGCAGCGGGCCACGACGTCTTCTCCGTCGACCTCGGCGGCGCGCTGGAGTACCGGGCGCGGGGAGCCCCGAAGGGCGAGACGTTCGGCGACAAGGTCACCGAGATCGACACCATGCGCGACCCGAAGATCGCGCCGGACGCCTCCGAGATCTTCGGCGACATCACCCCGGCCGAGTTCCGCGAGTCGGCGGCCAAGGTCACCTCAATCCCCGACGACGAGATCCGCGAGGTGATCAAGGCGCGTGGTGGTTCCGACGCGCTCGCCGACAAGATGATCGCGCGCAAAAATGACATCGCGAAGCGGGCCAAGACGTTCGGCGCCGAGGGCGACCCCAAGAAGAAGACCTCGACCGTGATCTTCCCCGCCGGCGACGCGCTGCCGGTCAAGGAGCTGAACGGGATCGCGTTCAAGGAGTGGAAGCCGCCGGCGGACGGCGACTGGAACGAGGTCGATGGCCAGACCGACATCGAAGACGAGGCGCCGCTGCCGGACAGCGCCAAGGGCAAGCAGCTGGCCTCCGGGCTGATCATCCGCGAGAAGGACGGCCGGGTATGGCTGGTGCAGCCGAAGAACGCCTTCGGCGGGTACTCCAGCACTTTCCCGAAGGGCCGCGTCGAGCCGAGCCTGTCGCTGCAGGCCAACGCCATCAAGGAGGCGTTCGAGGAAACCGGGCTGAAGGGCAGGATCACCGGGCTCGCCGGCGACCGGGAAGGCGACGCTACGCTGACCCGCTACTACCTCGCGGACCGCGAGGCCGGCGACCCGTCGAAGCCGGGCCCGGAGAGCGAGGGCGTCGTACTGGCGCCGCCGCAGAAGCTGAAAGGCTTCCTCAACCGCGAGCGCGACCTGAAGCTGGCGAAGGAGATCGTCGGCGACGAGGCGCCGGGACCGCGTACTCTCTACGTCAACCGCCCGCTGCTCAACGCCGGCGACCTCATCAAGTGGGTGCATGCGAACGGCATCAAGAAGACGCTGCCGCCCGAGGACATCCACGTCACCGTCGCCTTCAGCAAGGAGCCGGTCGAGTGGGCCGACATCGGGACCGGCGAGGCCAAGGTCGTCGTGCCGGGCAATGGCGGGAGATTGGTCGAGCTGCTCGGCGACAAAGGGGCGGTCGTCCTGCGATTCGAATCGGCGCGCCTGACGCGGCGATGGGAGGACATCCGCGAAGTCGGCGCATCATGGGATTGGCCCGGTTACAAGCCGCACGTTACGATCACCTACGATCCCGGCGACGTTGATCTGTCGAAGGTCGAGCCCTATGCTGGCCCGCTGGAGTTCGGACCGGAGCGCTTCGCGGAGGTCGACCCCGACGCCGCCGACAAGGCGAAGGCTGCGCTCATCGGCGACGCCGGCTGGGAGGAATCCAAACATCCCCGCGGCCAGCCGGAGAACAAGGGGCAGTTCGGTTCCGGCGGCGGCGGGCAGCAGGCGCCGAAGCGGACGTCGGCGGGGAGGCCGGGCGGCCCGGCGCGGCCGGCGGCGCGCGGCAGCGCGATGGTACAGCGGCGCGCCCCGGCGCCGGAGGTCAAACGCCCCGACGCGACGAAGGTGATGGAGAAGGCGACCGCCGAGGCGCTGGAGAAGGCGACGTCGGAGGAGCGCAAGGAGCACGCCGGCCACGTCGACAAGGTACGCTCGTTCTTCTCGTCCGACGGCGGCCGCGCGGCGAGCGCGAAGGCGGTCAAGGACTTCGCGGCCAAGCACGCCGCCGGGATGGCGAAGTTCCACGTCACCGACGCCATTCTGCTGCCGGCCGTGCACCAGATCGTCGAGCATGCCGTCACCGCGATCGGGCTCGGCGGGATGACCGGGGTTACGCTCGGCGCTACTGCGGTCGCGGCCTACGCCGTCAACCACCTGATGGACCAGTTCCACTTCTCGCTCGGCGGCGCCAAGGAGGTGCTCGGCGGGGTGCTGCGCAACGCCGTCGACGTCCTCGGCGGGGTGAAGGAGGTCGCCGCGCGCATCTCCGAGCTGGAGAAGGCCGGTCAGGTCGGCGACGAGGAACGCGACGACTCGGTGCTCGACGCGCTGATCCTCTTGCTGCTCGCGGTCGAGGAGACCGGCGAGGAGCAGGCCCACGACGCCGCGCTAGCGCTCGACGAGCTGTGGGAGGAATCGAAGCACCCCCGCGACAAGAGCGGCGAGTTCACGACGAAGGGCGGCGAGTTCGCGTCGGCGCCGGGCGGCGCTTCAAAAAAAAAGACTGACGAGGAAGAACCGCTCCTCACGGTCGGTCAGCCGGCGAAAAGTTGGGCGAAGCCGGGAACGATCCCGCATGCCGACTCGGGGCCGAGGATGCCGGATACCGTCTACCGCGGGGCCGGTCCCGAGAATGAGGAGCAGTCCGGGATGGCCGAGGGCAAGGGCGTCTATGTTTCCGCCTTCCCTGAGATCGCGGCGCAGTGGGGCCAGCCGAAGAAGTACAAGGTCAAGAAGCAGCCGAACCTCGTCGACCTCGGCGACTTCGACAGCGACGCGGCGAAGCGGCTCGTCGGCGCCTGGCTCGGCAAGTCGCCGAAGAGCGTCACCAAGGAGGAGTTCGACGAGGAAGCCCCGCAGCTGTTCATCCAGAACAACGCGGTCGAGATCGCCGACCGCATGGGCTTCAACGGCTACCGCCTCGGCGGCGACATCTTCCTGATCGGCAAGCTGTCCGACTACGCCGAGAAGGGCGAGCCGATGAAGACGAAGCCCGACATCCGCAAGAACATGGTGCGCGAGTTCGGGGAATCGACGCAGCCCGTCAAGTCGCTCGACGAGCTGTACGATCGGGCGCGGGCCGAGGAGCCGGCGTTCCGCGCGATGGTCGAGCACATCGCGGAGGCTACGGGATCGAAGCCGAAGTTCGGCCCCGAGGTCGGCGGCTCGATCCTGAAGACGCGCGAATCGTCGGAGCGGAAGCTCAAGGACGAGCTCGGCGGCGACTTCACCAAGCTCCGCGACGTGCTGCGCGGCACCGTAGTCGGGGACTCGGTGGAGAAGACGCGCGACGCCGCGGCCGCCTTCATCGCCAAGCAGGGCGACAACGTACTGCGCGTCAAGGACCGCCATGTCGGCTCATCGCCGAGCGGCTATCGCGACATCCTGGTAAACTTCCGCACCCCCGGCGGGCTGGTCGCTGAGCTGCAGTTCAACAGCAAGGCGATGACGCAGGCCAAGGAGGAGCAGGGCCACAAGCTCTACGACTCGATCCGCACCGGCAGCCTGGCCGGCAAGTCGTTCGACGAGCTCCAGGAGATGGCGCGGACGATCTACGAGAAGGCTTACCAAACCGACGGCGACGGCAACTGGGGCATGGAGGGCAAGTGACGGAGACAGGGATGCCACCCTCCCCCAGGGTTTTGATCCACGAGGCGACGACCGAGCTTCAGGCGGCCCGGCAGAACCTCGCCGAGGTCATCGAGAGGCTGCAAGGCGCCGACCGCGAGCTGCAGAACGCGATCCTGGCCCTCGGCGCCGGCCTGACGCGGGTCCGGCAATGCGAGGCGCGCCTGCGCTCCGCCGAGGAGGCGACATGAGCGCGAACGTCGAGCGAGTCTTCAAGATGACGCCGCCGGACGGCGAGCCGTTCATGGCGGCGGTAGTGCGGCAGGACGACGGCTTGCGCGTCGTATCGAACCGCGGCGGCAAGTGGAGCTCGGAGGCCTCGATCGGCGTCGCCGACCTCGTCATGCCCGAGCAGCGGCTCTCCGAGTGGGACGTCGAGGAGATGAAGCGCCCCGATCATCCCGTACCAACGTAAGCTGGCCGCGGCTCCAGTCGCCTTGCCAAGCCTTCATCGCTTTGCGCAGTTCCGGGGTATCGCGGACGTACAGCATTCGCGGTTCTGGAATCATCTCGCGCATCGCGGCGACGAGTAGTTGCGCCCCCTCCCAGACCTGCCACGCCTCGTCGCGCTGCTGCGCGTCCCAGACCCAACTGAGCGCGGCGAGAACGGCGCGTTCGGCGTTGGCCTTCATGTTTCCGGGGTACCACTGGCCGTCGATGAAGACGCTGACGTCGCGCGCGTACCGCAATTTCGCTTGGCAAGCCCGCAGGTACGCCCGCGCCTGTTCGAGTTCGGTCATCGGCATTTGTTTATGATCTCCCGCGTCTGCTCCGCGACGGCCTCGTCGCCCAGCCGGCAGGCGCTCCAGCCGCACGTTATCGCCAGTTCCTGAAGTCCGCGCCCGATCGCGTCGTCGCGGAGCCGGATCATCGTGCGGTACGTCGGCCGGCGCTCGGCGATCAGCTTGTGGCCCATGCGTTCGAGCGGGGTCATCGGAACCCCGCGATCTGCACGGCGGTCAGGAGGATGCCGGACCCGACCAGCAAGAACCCGGCAACGCGGACCCGGCCGAAAACGAGCAAGCCTCCGGCGCAGAGAAGCAGGACGAAGCCAAGCAGCACCTCGATCTGTAAGATCATCGGCCGTCCTTCCATTTCGTCCGGTGCCAGGTGCTCGTCGCGACGATCCCGACGATGATGCCGATCGCCAGGGAATCCGCCGGCGTCTCCTCGCCGATGCTCAGGATCAGGTACGCGATGCTGCCGATGCCGATCGCGAACGCGACGCTGCAGGCCTGCCAGGTCCAGTAATAGGTGCGGGTCGTTCTCAGGTCGGGCGGCGGCATCAGAACCCTGCGGCGATGGCCTGGACGCCGGTCACCAAGCCGGCTTCCGGTGTGCTTATCATCGTCGGCGCCCAGCCGTCGCCCTCGATGAACTTGAGCCACGTCTCGGCCGTCGTCCCCTTGTCGATGCCGCGGTTGTGCGCGGCGAGGTACTGCGCCAGCTCGAGCGCGGTGGCGAACACCGGGGAGATCGGCGAGCCCTCGCTCGTCGTCTCCCACATCTGGAAGCCGTCGCCAGCCGGCGGAGGCGTCGGCTGCCAGTCCTCGTAGGCCTGCTTCGCCTCGGCGGAGGGCCAATGTTCGCCCTCGCCGTCGCAGACTACGCAGGTATGGCGGACGCCGACGCGCTTGCACTCCGCCTTGACGCAGACCCATTGGTTGATGGAGTCGTGGCCCATGCCGGACAGGCTCCAGACGTTGACCTCCCGCGCGGTCGGCAGGACGAACGGCACCCTCGGTTGCCAGCGGCCCTCCTCCCGCGACCAACTGTGGGTAAAGTCGACCAGTCTGCCTGCCACGATCAGCGCGTAGACGTCGTCGTCGTTGAGGTGGTGGCACCATTGGCCGTTGAAGAGGCGGCAGAGCCGTAGCGCCTCGTCCTCGACCGCGTTCTTGCTGCGGCCATAATACTCGGGAGCCCGCGTTACGTTGGCCCTCGCGCGCTCGAAGATCACGTCATCGCTCGGCAGGAACCACTTGCTGCCGCGGTCCTCTGGAACGAACGGCGCGTGGCCGTACCAGAGATCGGTGAGCCTCTTCGCCGTCCCGGAGTAGCCGGTGCCGTCGCACGTCGCGCACTTCGTCGCGGTATGAAGGGGATTTTCAAATCCCTCCCACGTCTTGCCGACCGGCCAGTCGAAGTCCAGCGGTACACGTCTGAGTTCTCGTCCCATCAAAGTCCTCCAATGCTTTCTTCATCAGCGTCGGGTCGCCCTTGTCCATCACGGCGAGCAGCAGCCGCTTCTCCTCGCGCCAGACCTTCGCGAATCCTGGATCGCGCGCCTCGATCGTCGCGCCGTTGTCGATGATGTCGGCGAGCTTGATCGTCTGCGCGTGCGGCGGCGCCTTGGCGAGGTGCGCGCGGTCGATCGCCTTGCGCGTCGCCCGGTTGCCGTCGCTGGACCGCGAGGCGTCGGTCAACCACCAGACCAGCTTGGCGACCTCGTTGCCGAATACGGCGCGGACATCGTCGAGCGTGACGCGGGTATCCTCGACCGTATCGTGCAGCCAGGCCGCGGCGACCATCTCCGGCGTATGCGGGACCGTTTCGACGATGGCGGCCACCGCGGCCGGGTGCACGATGTACGGCTCGTTCGTCCACAGACGCAACTGGCCGACCGCCTCGTGAGCGGCGGTGGCAAACTGTCTGGCCCTGGCGGTCAGGTAGGTCATTTTAACCCGCCCGGAAACGAGCTGGCCATGTAAGCTCAGGCTGGCCGCCCCAAAACCATAGTGGCCCATCGTCGAAGGCATAAGTTCCGGGCGTCATCTCAAAGTCGTTTCGGCAGCGACCGTTGATGCAGGATGCGCAGGGGCGGTCCTCTGGCGTCGAGTACCAGCATGATACGTCGCACCACCAAATGTGCCGGCAAAGCGATTGGCCTGGCATGTAATCTCTGCACGCCGAGCACCAGACGCCATCCTCTTCGATGCCGTTGCGCCGAAGCCAATCCAACAGGTCGCCGCCTTCAAGCGCAAACTCTTTCGGAAGTTTTTGGAGACGCCTCGTCCGGTTGCGCTGGCGGATTTTTTTGGTCGCCGCCGACCGCCAGGGCGGGCGGTCATCGCCGCTGACCAAAGTAGTAGGGCGCTCTACGATCTTGACATCGACGGGTCCGCTTAAAAAGTAGATGCCGCCAACCTCTACCTCGGTGCCGCCTCCAAAGCCGGTCTGTTCGAAGAGATAGCCGTACCTTTTGGACCAGTCTACATTGTAGGTCTTGCGAGACAGATAGGCGCCGCAATCCTCAAAGGTCGTAAGGGAAAATAGTTCGAGACGGCCCGACGCCTTCTTCTGAAACTCCGCCAAAATAGTACGCTTGTCGTTCATGGTGGCCCCTCGACCTATCACCGTTTTTTCCCGTACCGCTCCAGGTCCTCGACGGTGACCTTGCCCTCGCCGAGGGCGAAGAGCAGCGCCGCCGTCGGTTCTCTAAAAATGGTGCAATGCTCGTGAGCCATTGTCAAAACTCCTTGAACATCGGCCACTTGTCCCAGTTCTCCTGGAGCGGGCCGAGCGCACTCCAGACCCGCGTGTAGGCGCCGTGCAGCTTGGCGTCGGTCACCGAGCTCTTGAAGTTGGGGTAAGTGACCCGGTCGACCTCACCCTTGAGCGCCTCGGCGATCGCGCTCTTCTTGATCGCGGCCCGGTAGAGGTAGTCGGCCTTCGCGTCGCGCCGCACCTTGACCTTGCCGAATACCTTCTCGATGTCCCCCTTGCGGCGGGCGCGGACCAGCAGCTCGTCGCGCCGGCAGTCCTTGCTGACAATGGAGAAGCAGCAGTCGTTGAGCAGCAGCCAGATGACACGTCCCTCCCTCAGTATTCGCTCGGCAGCATGATCGTATTGCCGGTGCAGTACAATTTGATCTGCGGCAGCGGGAAGTCGGTGAACTCAATGTGCTTGCGGGAGACGACGTTATCGTTCCCGTCGTCGCAGGTCAGCGTTGCTCCGTTCCCGGTTTTGCCGAGCGCCGCGTCGTCGCGGAGGAGCGTCCAGACCTGAAACTCCTCGGCGGCTACTTTCTTGTCGAACTTCTGCGCCAGCGCGATCTCGTCGAGCAACCAATAGGCGCCGCCCTCGTCGGCGACATGCTTCGCCCCGTCGGTAAACATGACTTTCGGGACCAGCCCATGCCGGTACCATTGCTCGCTGCCGGTGAACTGCCGCAGGTCCGCTTCGTCCAACGTCTTTGTCGTCATTTCGAGCTCTCCATTTTTGCTTTCTCGGCTTCGACCATCATCCGGGCCGTGTTGATCGCGACCTTGATCGTGATGACCTTGTCGCGCGGCCCGGCCAGGGCGATCTTGTTCTCGGCCAACTCCAGGAAGGTCGGCAACTTCTGTTTCATTTCCTCGTCTCTACTTGCCGGATGATTGACAGATCAATCAGGCGCATCTCGTCGGCCGCCTTGATGTCCCCGCGCTTTACCTTGCGCTGGAAGGATGACTCGACGGCGTTGATGACGTGAGCCCAGTCGCGAACCGGGAGCGTGACGGCGGCGAGCGGCTGGATTTTGATCTCGTTGGCGCTCATCGGAGCGCGTCCATCGCGGCGTAGGCATCGGTCGCGCTGGCGTAGCCGTCGGCGTCGGCGAGGTACTCGGTGGACATGCCCATGTTGCCGTCGCGGTCCTCGTAGTCGTAGTTCTGCCCGACGAACCAGCGACCGCCGTCATTGAAGACGAAGGGGTCGCTCGACCCGACGAGTTGCGTTCCTGTCGGCGGTTTGTAGGTCATGCGGCTTTCTCCAACGCGGCGACGGCCTCGTCGAGGGTCATCTCGTTGAGCGTTTTCTCGATGCCGTACTTCGCCTTCAGTCGCGGGATCAGTTGGTCCAAGGGCGCGGCGCCGATCTTCACCGACCATTGCTTGCCGTCCTTTAACCACATTACTTTCTTGGCGAGGTCGCGCTTGACCGTTTTCGCTAGGTCGAGCCGGTAGAGTTCCTTCTGGCAGAGGCTTTCCAAGTCTTGCTCCATCGTAAAGGTTCTGCCGTCGCCGTCGCCGACGTCGACCGTCTCGGGCGGAAACTCCGCTTTGATCCGCGCCTCCATCGCTTCGAGGAGCGGGCGGAAGTCGGAGTTGGTCATCCCCTTCGGGGGATATTGGCAATCGCAGCCGCCTTGGCCGTGATTGGACACGTCGCAGAAGTGTCGGCCGTCGATCCAGACCTGCGCGGAGTACGCGGGGGTCTCCTCGGACAGCGCCTTCGACCAAGATACCTTTCGGAGTTCCAGTTTCATCGGGCTTTCCCCTTCCCCATGGTTGACAGGGAGACAACCAATATATAAGTGTCACCTAGACATGGTGTCAATGGTAGGGGTAGAAAAATCCCATGAACAAAACAGCCAAGAAAATCAGCCATTTGGCCGCCGAGGGCTTCAGCGCCCGCGAGATTGCCTTCCGGGTCAAGGTCAGCCGGCAGCGGGTCTACCAGCTGGCCAAGGAGAACGGCATCTCCCTCCCGCATCCCGTTCTCGGCTCCCCGGCGTCGCAGCGCCGCCCCGCCCCGGCCAAAGGGACGCCGAAGGCTAGGGTTGCCCTGACTGGTGGGGTAAGCGTACCGCTCAGCTACAGCGTGGTCGGGATGGTCTCCGAGTTCCTGGTCGCCGCAGACCTGATGGCGAGGGACTTCCGCGTTTACCTGCCGGTCAAGGCGAACCGCGGCCACGACATCATCGCGGAGGCCTGGGACGGGACGCTGCTCACGTTCGAGGTCAGATCGGCCCGCCGCACGCTGGAGGGCGGGATCAGCTTTACCCGCAAGAGCGAGGACCGCGCCGATTACTACGCGCTGGTCGTCACCGGCGAGCCGGTCGCCTACAAGCCGGACCTTTCGCTGAACGCGCCGCCGAACAAGTTCCGGGCGAAGGCTGGGGCGGCATAGGTTGTCTGCTGTAAGCCTTGACACTCTGTCAACGGATACCCATATAAGGAGTCAAGGGGAAGGCTCCTGGACGGGGGCCTAAATCAGGGGAATCCGATGGAAATCGCCAAGCGGAACCGGGCCTTGAAAAAGGTGCTGGAACAGGCCTTCGGGCGCGGCAAGGTCCGCGTCAGGGGCTCGCGGGGGACGGCCTACGGCTGGGTCAGCGTCAAGATCGCGCACTCGCCCCGGAACCTGCGGGAAAGTCAGGGACTGCGGTCCAAGGTGACGCAGCTGATCGCCGCCGCCGGGATCGAGATCGGGACGTACGGCTACGACGACCCGGGCTCCGACTACGGCTTCGGCAAGACGATCAACGTCAGCTTCGAGGACTGCCGCGAGAAGAACGACTCGCACGGCGACGAGGCTTGGCGGCATCATCTGTCCGCCGAGGATTGGGACAAACTCTACGGCTACGACATCAAGCCGACGCCGATCAAGCAGGAGGAAATGGCGCGATGACGCGAATCACGGAAGACGTCTTCGTTTCGCTGGACGAGGTTTTGAAGTCCGCCGACGAGTCGCGGGCGAAGCGAACCGCCAAGGGCGAACCCATCGACCTCTGGGAAATGAGTGCGCCGAAGGAAAAGTACGACGAATATCAGAAGATGCGCTCCGCGATTTTCGCCAAGATCAAGCCGAAGGGTCACTGGAAAAATCCGATCGACTGCTGGATCAACGAGGACGACTTCGACGCCTGCTCCGACGCCTGCGTCTTCTTCACCGGATCGCTGCTCGAAGTCTACGCCAAGCGGGGCAACAAGGTGCGGGTCAAGGCGGCGGGCTACTACGCCGCGATAGGAGCGTGAGATGAAAGCCAAACTGTTCGAGCCGTCGCAGTTCGCCGCGAACGACCAATACACCGCGGAGGAGAAAGCGCACTTCGCCAACCATTTCGTTCGCTTCGTCGAGTCGGGCTTCAAGCCGACCGTTTTCCCGGCTTGGTTCTACCGGCGGCTGTCCTGCTCTTTCGGGCACATCGCGCACTTCAACCGGAACGGCTTCTACGAGACTTGGTTCTCGACGACGCGGCGGCGGCGCGACTTCCTGCAGCGCTGCCTCTCGCACCCGTTCTATCCGGCCGCCCCGTTCTCCGACGCGGAGGACGCCTGCCGCCAATGGGTACGCAAGAGCGGGCTGGTGATGAAACTCAGCGTCCAGGTCGCGCTCGACGTCGAGCAGGCGGAGCGCGCCGAGCTGGCGCGGCTCAAGGCGAAGTATGAAACGCGACGGGAGGCCGCATGAGCTACATGAGAACTCCGTTCGATGAGGGCGCGACGGCGGGCTACGTCGGCATCGACCGCGCGGAGAACCCGTACCGCAAGGGCGCCGCCCCGCTGGCGCCGGAGGTCGCTATGCTGGCCTTGGACTGGGACCGCAGCCACGCCAAAGGACAAGCCGACGCGAGGGCCGGCCTGCTGGACAAACGGAGGGAGAGCTGCCGGTGAGCGAGAAAGAAGAGTTCTACGCGAATGTCGTCGCTGATATTGACTCTACCGGGCGCAGTTGCATCGGCGTTTTTCCCGACGTCGATTCGAAGGACCCGACCAACGAGGCTTTCACCTATACGATCGGCAACTCGCTGGTCGGCCTGCCGGAGCTGCTCGTAATCGGCCTCTACGACGAGGTCGGCATGTCGATCCTGAACGCCGTCTCGGAAAAATTGAAGGACGCCGCCGACCCGTTCGCCGAGGGGCCGCTGCAGATCGGCGGCAAGTTACCGCCCTACCTCGTCGAGGCGGCGGAGAGCGTGAAGGACGACTTCACGATCCAGGCGACGGAGGTTCTCGGCAACTCGAGCTACCGCGTGATGCAGGTCGTGTTCTGCGACCGCGAGGGCCGCTTCCCCTGGGACGCCGGCTGCGCGGAGCCCTACGCCAACGTCAAGGTCCACAGAAAATTGCAGTCGTAAAAGTTGACTTCGCCGCTGGCCGACTTTATTTCGGGCGCATGGCCAACGACAGTCAAAAGATCGCCGCGCAATGGCGCGCCGCATGGAAGCTGCTCCCCGAGGAGTGGCGCCGCGCGATCGCGGAGTTCTGTCTGCAGGACCGCGACGTCGCCGTCGCGGCGATGAAGCTGCCGACGGTCCACGTTCACCGGCCGTCGTAGGGCCGGTCGTAGGCGCTGGCGGCCTTCGGGTCGAGTACCCGCTGCGGCTTCGTTTTTGCCTTGAGCGTCAGCCGGCCGATCTCGGCGTCGCGTACCGATACGGCGGCGTTCAGCCCCCTGATGGCCTCCTCGAGCCCGAGCGCGTAGGTTTTGAGCTTCGCGTTGTCGGCGAGCAGGTCGTCGTATGTCGGCGGCTTGGCGGATTCGGCCATCGGCCAATCATACGGCCCTTCGGCCGGGGTGGCCATCGCCCTTGTTTTTTGGCACAAATCTTCCCGAAGGAGGCGGAGATGCACAAGCCGGTGACGGCCCATGAGTTGGAGGTCTACTGGGCCGAACTCGCCGCCGTTGACAGGCGTCGCGCGCGAGATCCTGTCTACAAGGCGCAGACCGCGACGCTCCAGTGGCTGCGCCGTTTCGGCCACGCCGTCGACTTCTCGAACGACCCGATCTTTACGCCGGAGCTGCCCGGCAAGCCGTCGGCGTTCGTCCCGAACGAGCTGGCGCTCTACGACGGCAAGCCGTGCCCGTACTGCAGCCACGAGATGAGGTTCGGCACCTCGAAGCCGCCGTCGCGCGATCACGTCAGACCCCGCAGCAAGGGCGGGACGTTCGCGAAGGGCAACAAGCTGATCGTCTGCCGGCCTTGCAACAACGACAAGGACAACAAGACCTTGAAGGAGTTCGCCGAGTGGCTGGCGGCGAACAACGATCCCCGCGCCGGGCTGGTTTACGACCTAGTCAGGCGCGGCGGCTGAATTGGAAAAACGAAGGGCCGCACCGTCGCCGGCGCGGCCCCCGCTTGTGACGCGATCTCCGAGTATCGTCGAAGACCAGCCGCTTTCTTTCTCTTCTTCGCCTTGCTGCCCTCCTAGCTTGAGGTGGATGGCGAACGCCGACGATGTTGTCGGCGGCGGCGATCATAGGGGATTTTCGGGGAATAAAAACCCCCCTTTTTAATCCAATAAATATCCCCCTGCCGCAGCCATCGTTCGAGGAGTATCCTGCCGCGAATCGGGCCTGCGCCCGGTTCCCATCAGCGAAGGAAAGGATTCGAGCGATGTGCGACTTCAGCCTCCAGATGGTCAAATCACGTCCCGCCGAGACAGGCGACAAGCTGGTCGTCACCGACTTCGGCCACGGAACGCGCGGCTTCGCGGCCGCGGCCGGCCCCGCCGACGTCGCGGTTTGCGTCCGCCCCGGCACGGAGATCGCCTTCGACCAGGAGATCGGGCGCAATACTTTCCTCTGGTTCAAGATGGTCATCCCGCACCGCGTCGCCATCTTCCGGCAGATCAACAAGGACAAGATGGCAGTCCACCACGACGCGCTGGAGTTCCCCGACGGCAATACGGTGCTGCTGACGTCGCTGACCTCCGGCCATACGGCTACCGTTCTTCAGTTGCCGGCGGCGCCGAGGACCGCAGACGAGGCGAAGCAACAGGAGCGGGTTCCCGTCGTCGCCTGACGCATGGGCACCAAAGTCTTCTGGATCGAACCAACCGACAGGGAGCGGCGCTGGTTGCGCCGCTACCGTTCGAGCGCGGAGCACAAGTGCCCGGCGAACGGGAGCTACTGCAACGCGATGTTCGAGCTCGGCGAGGCCGACGTCCGCTATACCGCCGAGGGCTACATCGACTCCTGCGACGACCTGAAGCCGGCGGACGACGACGCTCGCTGGCCGACGAACTGCGAGGTCTGCGGCCAGCCCTTCGACGCCGCCGACCCGCACCAGCTGTTCGGCCGGCAGATCTACGTCCGGCCGGATACCGGAGAGCGCTTCACGTTGGAAGACGCGCCGCCGGGAGCGTGTTGGGACGCCTGGTGGTTTCACCGCGGGAAGAAAGGCGATCCAGAATCGCCGCGCGGCTCCGGCTATCACGTCGGGCCTGACGGGCGGACGTTGATCGTGAAATGCCCTGATGGTCACGAGTGGATGATCGATGGCCGCGCCAGCAACTGCACGATGAAGGACGACATGGCGCACTTCTGCTGGGTCCGCCATGGCAGGCCCGAGGACGGCAACCTGCACGTCGACAAAAACGGGCCAAGTTGCTCCGCCGGCGGCGGCTCGATCGACACCGGGAAGTGGCACGGCCATCTCCACAACGGCGAGCTGGTGCCCTGAATGGGGCAGGTCAGCGCCAAGCTGCGTCGCGCGGAGCAGGGCTATGCCCACTGGTGCCCCGGCTGCGGTGAGATGCACGTCGTTCCGGATTCCTGGCAGTTCGACGGCAACCTCGACGCCCCGACCTTCAGCCCGAGCGTCAAGATCACCGGCAAGAAGGCCATCGTCGACGAAAGGGGCGAGTGGACCGGCGAGTGGGTTCGCGACGCCCAGGGCAACGCCGTCGAAGACTGCTGCCACTACGTCCTGACGGCCGGCGTCATCAACTTCTGCGGCGACAGCCTGCACGCGCTCGCGGGGCAGAGCGTCCCGCTGCCGGACCTGCCGGAGCACTTGCGGGATTGAGTTTCACCAGAACGGGTGCGGGGGCGGCCAGACCAGCGAGGTGAGCCAGGTCAGCAAGCAGGCGGCCGCCGCCACGGCGACCACGAGCCAGAGCAGGCGCGCCTTGCTAGGCGTGAACAACGGGGCCGAACACTTGCCAGCCCAGCAGCCCGAACAAAACGAACTCGATGACGCCGCCGCCAGCTAGGTGAGACATTTCAGGACCGCCTACATGCCCGAAATTGACGCCGGCCCAAATCAAAACGCAGATCACCCAGATGACCCAAAAAAGCAAACCGCGTGACATTGGCGTTTCCTCCTCTGGAGGGTCGGCGCGGAAAGGGGCGCCGATCAGTATCAACCAGACGATAGCACAGAAGGTTCCTATGGCGTAAGGTGGCGGACGCGCCGATCCCCGGCGCCTGGAGAGAAACGCCGATGAGCACGCCCCCGAAAATCCACGCGACGACGACGACCGTTGCCGCCGTCAAGTCCGCGACGGTCGCAAGCATTGAGAGCAAACCGAACGCGGTCAAGTACACGACGTTCGGCGACTCGGAGGTGAAGGCGGCGATCGCGTTGTGCCGCAAGATGGTGGAGGAGGGCTACGATCTCGAAACCAAGCTCGACATCCCCGTGCTCAACCCGCTCCATCCCATCGTGACCATCGGCCATTTCGTCTGACCTTGTCGGGGCCGCCGATTTGAACTACAAAATCGTCTCTTTGTCGGCAGAAGCAGCAGCAGAAGCAGGAGAAGCAGCAGATGTTCACGATCAAATGTTTTACGGACGGCGGTCGGTGCGTAATCCGCGAGGCCGAGAGCTTTACGATCCTCCGGGACAACAAGAGCGGAGAGGCGGAGATAACGATCCACCATCCCGCGGGCGATTCGCGCGTCGACGTCAAGGACGTGCACTCCGACCGGCCGCTGGACGTTCACCTGCCCCCGATCTTCCAGTGGGCCTACATCGAGAACGCCGCCGGCAAGACGGTCGAGCGGATTCACCTGCGGCCGGCCGAGGCGTCGCGCGACAAGGCCGCGTAAAAGCCGATGGCGAGCCTGGACCTGAAGAAAACTCAGGACGCACTCGACAAGGCGTTCGACGAGGCCGTCGCCAACCTGTTCCGGAACCTCATCGGCAACCTCGTCGAGGCCGGCGCCAAGTCGCCGGTGCCGGGCTCCATGAGCACCAACGAATCGGTGGCCGCCTTCGCGCGCGGGATGAAGATCGCGTGGGACGCCTATGAGCGGGCCGGCGCGGTCGCCGCGCAGCTCGCCAAGCCGACGGCCTGACCGTGGCATAAGGCGCCGAAGCCGCGTAGGATGCCTCTCCAATCCTAGGAGCAGCCCCATGAGCATCGTCGGCAAGTTCTTTTTCCATTGCGGCAAGGAATACACGCAGACCGGCGAGGTAATCGAGCAAATCTCGACCGACGTCATGCTGGTCAAGTTTGATCATTGCGAGCATGTCCCGCCGACGATGACGTTAATCCCCCTCTCGGCGATGATCTCGAAAATCAAACCGGACGGCTCGATCGACAGCAACTGGGAGCTTTTCGCGACCCGCGAACAGCTCGATGCTTGGCTGGCATGGCTCGACTCGCCTTCGCCTCACGGCGACGAGAATCACCGCGATGATGTCGGCGAAGAAGCGCCGAAGCTGAACTGACCATGCGGCGGCGCAAGGGCGAGCGCGTGCTGCGGGCGGTTTTCCCTAACGCCGGCATCGCGGCGATCTACCGCAAGAAGCTGCGGGCGCTGATCAAGGACATGCAGGCCTCCTATGACCGATTCCTCAAGGCGCAGTATCGCCGGACTCCTCCGATCATGGCGCAGGACGAATCGCCGGCGAAGGAGCTGGAGCGCGAGCTGCGACGCCTCGGCGTCCAGTGGCGGAAGAACTTCGATGCTGCCGCCCCGGCGCTGGCGGCATGGTTCGCGAAAGCGGCGTGGAAGCGCTCCGACGCCGCGCTGCGCAAGATCCTGAAGGACGCTGGCGTCACGGTCGACTTCCAGATGACCAGGGCGATGCGCGACATCCTCGACGCGACCGTCGCCGGCAACGTGGCCATGATCAAGAGCATCCCGGAGCAGTACCACGCGCAGGTCCAGGACCTCGTCATGCGCTCGGTCCAGACCGGGCGGGACCTCGGCGCGCTGTCGAAGGAGCTGCAGGCGCGGTACGGCGTCACGGAGCGGCGGGCCGCGCTGATCGCGTTCACGCAAAACCAGATGGCGACGTCGGCGATGCAGCGGGCGCGGCAGACCGAGCTCGGGATCGACGAGGCGCTGTGGCTGCACTCGCACGCTGGGAAAGAGCCGCGGCCGACCCACTTGGCGAACGACGGGAAGCGGTACAACATCGCCGAAGGCTGGTTCGATCCGGATCCCAAGGTAAGGGCGAGGATATGGCCGGGGCAGCTCATCAACTGCCGGTGCGTCTCGAAGCCGATCGTGAAGGGGTTCAGCTGATGGATACCGCACCCCTGCTGGGATGGTTCGCCGTACTGCTCGCGCTGACGGTCTTCGTCACCGCCGGCATCGTCGCGACGGTCTTCCCGGCGGGATGGTGACGGGAATCGGGGGCCGTGCTAAAACGGGGGCGATGGCTGAGATTTCCGGCGACCTCGTTCCGGTGAAGGGCGGCGTCTCGATCAGGGCGCTGCCGGCGTGGTCGTTCTGGGCGCGCCCCGACGTCATCGGGTCGAGCCAGGACGAGATCGACGCGATGCACCGCAACAAGGTCTGCTCCGGCCGGATCGCGGAGATCGAGGCTGCCCGCGATGCGGCGCGCAATACGCTCTTGAATATGATTACACAGGGGCTACCATCGTAAAGACAGGGAAAAGTACGACCGATGATCCTGACCTATAAATATCGTTTGCTTCCGTCGAAGGATCAGCGTGCAGTTCTTGCGTCAATCCTCGAATCGCAGCGCCAGCTTTACAATGCGGCGCTTGAGGAACGGATTGATTGTTACCGCAAGACCGGCCGGGGGCGAACTTATATTGATCAGACTAAGTCGCTAACGCTTTGTCGCCGGGACCTTCCGGAGATGGCGACTTTTCCGGTTGAACTCCAGCGCTGGACGCTCAGACGATTGGATGATGCCTATTCGGCGTTTTTTCGCCGCCTCAAGGCGCGGAATGGCAAGTCGGGCTTCCCGCGTTTCCGCAGTATAGGATGGTGGGACAGCTTCGGCTTCGCACAGTTCTCTGGCATCCGTTTCGACGGCCGGCGGTTGCGTTTCAAAGGTATGCCGAGCGGTCTCAAGGTTCATTTACATCGCCCGCTGCCAGATGACGCGAACATTCGATCCTGCTCCTTTACGCGCGACCACAAGGGCTGGCAC
>Ga0210394_10002114_pt1 | contig 28347 bp, 28 predicted proteins | sample IncBWC12MmetaG_FD_160121 | JGI IMG/M metagenome (GOLD analysis project Ga0210394, IMG submission 160121) | Forest soil microbial communities from Barre Woods Harvard Forest LTER site, Petersham, Massachusetts, United States - Inc-BW-C-12-M | ecosystem: Environmental > Terrestrial > Soil >...
CAAAGTCCAGCGGCTCGCGTGGGCGCTCGATCCGGAATTTGAAGCGCGTGTCGCGGAGCGCGCTTCACTCGCGCCTCCGGCCGAGTTTCCACGGACCGGCCGGGTCGTCTTGACCGTTGGACGGTGGGACTCCGCAGAAAAATACAAAGGAGCGGACACTTTAATCGCTGCGTTGCAGCGCGTTGCGAAGACGATGTCCGAGGCTTCGCTCGTGCTCGTCGGCGACGGAAATGACCGGCCAAGGCTGGAGCAACTCGCCCGCGATCTCCAGGTCGCAGACCGCACACATTTTTTGAACGGCCTCACATCCGAACAGCTTTCCGCCTGTTATGCCAACTGCAATGCTTTTGCTCTGCCGAGCAGCGGCGAGGGTTTTGGAATGGTGTTCCTCGAAGCGATGGCCTACGGAAAACCTGTGATCGGCGGGGCGCACGGGGGAATTCCGGACATCGTGGAGGATGGGAAAACGGGATTGCTCGTGCCGCACGGCAACGCCGAGCGTCTCGCGCAAGCAATCGAATTTGTTCTTGGCAACGCGACCCGGGCTGGGGAAATGGGCGCCCGCGGTCGGGAACGCGTAGCCAACGAGTTTTCTTTCGACCGCTTTCAATCGCGCCTGACGAAAGTGCTGAACGGTGTTCTCGCGCAGGAACATGGAGCGCAGAACCTTCGCGTCGATGGGGAAGACACGGGAGTATAATTCGCCGCGGCAAGGAATTTTCAAGACACTTACAAGCTGGAAGCGCGCGTCTCTATGCGTCTGTTGTACGTGACCCAATCGTATTACCCCTTCCTCGATCGCGGGGGTCCTACCGTAAAAGTGCGCGCCCTCGCATTGGGCTTGGCCTCTTTAGGTCACGATGTCACCGTGTTGAGCGCCGATCTGGGATTCGACCGGGCGAAGCGAGAAAGCGTGGGCGCGATCGCTGGGCGCTGGGGACTCGAAGCAAAAGAAAACGGCGTGGAAGCAGTATATCTTCGGACGCGGGCTCAGTATCGTTCGCTGACTTGGAATCCGGGCGCGGCCGCGTTTTGCCGTGAGCGGCTCTCCAACTTTCAACTCACGCACATCTACGGGCTCTACGATCTTCTGGGACCGCGCGTCGCCAGCGCGTGCCGCCGAATGTCACTCCCTTACGTCATCGAGCCCATGGGTATGTTCGTGCCTATTGTACGCAACCTCCGGATGAAACGGCTTTATCACTTCGGGCTCGGAGACCGGATGCTCGAAGGCGCCAGCCGAGTGATTGCCACATCGGAGCAGGAGCGCGAGGAGTTGCACGAGGGCGGCGTCCAGCGTTCCAAAATCGTGGTGCGCCGAAACGGAATTGAGCCCCCCGACCAATTTCCTCCCCCGGGCTCGTTCCGTAACCAATGGGGCATCACCCCCGAGACGAAGCTTGTGTTGTTCTTGGGGCGTCTTGTATCTAAGAAGAGCCCGGATTTGATGTTGGAAGCATTTTCTCGCTGGAGCCGGCGCCGAAACGGAACTCGAAGCCGTTCGGTGCTGGTGATGGCGGGGCCGGACGAGGGAGACGGTTTCCGCGAGCGATTGGAAACGCGCGCCGCTCAAATGGAGCTTAACGGCAAAGTCCTATTTACGGGGCCTCTCTACGGAGATGCCAAGTGGGCCGCCTACCGGGATGCAGATGTGTTCGTCCTTCCTTCCCAGAACGAGAATTTCGGAAACACGGCGGCGGAAGCAATCGCATGCGGAACTCCCGTGCTCGTGACGGATCGATGTGGAATCGCGCCGCTGGTGGCGGGACGCGCGGGCCTGGTTGTTTCGCACGATTGCTCCGAACTCGAAGCGGGGATGGCGCGAATTCTGGATGATCCTGCGCTCGGCGCGCAATTGCGCGAAGGTTGCAAAGCGGTGGCGAGTTCGCTGAGCTGGACCGAACCGATCGCGGAAATGGAAGCTCTCTACCGGGAAGTCATTTCGGAGCGCCACAACTCATGAAGGATCATCCCATTCTTCGGGCATGCTGGTCGGTCGTAAACTCGCTGCTTCTTCTTTCGGCTATCGCCGTCGTCTTCAGTATTGGCTGGGAATTTTCAACCCGTAGCTATTTGAAGGGCTTTTCCGACGCCATCATTCCCGCTGCCGACGATCCGGAACAAAAAATCGAAGCCATTTTGCAATGGATGGCTCATGGGCCCGCGCGGCGGGACTCGCCCGATCCGGGTGCTTTGGCCGCGCGAAATCCAGAAGAAACGCTCAACGTCCAAAGCCTGCTCAACGTTTGCGGCACGGCTTCAAACGCTTTCGTGAACGTGGCGCAGGTCAGCGGCTTGCAGGCGCGGCGATTGCTATTGCTCGACCAACGCGGGTACAGCAAACACGTCGTCGTGGAGGTGCTGCTCGGCAACCGATGGATCGTGGTTGACCCGGCCCACCATTTTATTTTGCGGCTTGCGGATGGGCGGCCGGCGACTCGCGCGGAGTTGAGGGATCCCGCGGTATTCCGGGCGGCGACGGCGCAAATCCCTGGCTATCCGCAATCCTACACGTACGAGAGCACCGTTCACGTTCGCCTCTCGCGAATTCCGTGGATTGGGAAACGTCTGCGCGGAATTTTTAGCTATATCTGGCCGTCGTGGGAAGAATCCATCAATTGGACCTTGCTCGTCGAGCGGGAATCGTTCGCCATGCTCGTCGCTTCTCTGTTTCTGCTGTGCGTGGCGCTGGCTGCGCGGCTGCTGCTGGGCTGGTATTGCGGGACCAGGCTGGGCATCGCCCGCACAAGGTTCCGCGATCAGCTCGTGCGCGCCGGGCAAACGGTGGCCGGAACGTCTCACTAAACCTTCCAGGTTGTATCAATTCTTGCGGCAGAGGATTTGATATTGGGTGCCGATCGGAACGCGATACACCCAGTCTTCGATCTTCCGGAACGCCTGTAAAACCCGCGGAAAAATAAATCGAAAATCGGTGCGCACAATTTCAAAACCTGCGTCCCGCAGCAGCGCTCTCGCCCTGGGCGGAGACAGCAGAATTGCGTCGCGGTCGAAGGCACAGCGCGACATCACGTAACGCGTGGCCAGACTCCAGGGGCTATTCTCCCAGAACGAAAAAAATCCTCGCGGACGAATGGCCCGGCGAACGATGGCCAGCGCCGTCGCGCGCTGGACCGGCTGGATGTGATGAAACACCCCGTTGCAATACGCCAGATCGATGTCGCATGAAGATTGAAAGACTCCGATGGCTTCGTACCGAATTCGCTCGCTTCCGCGGAGTTTTCGCGCGATCTCGAGCGACTTGGCGGACACATCCACTCCGATCGCCGACTTCGCGTTGAGCGCATTGAGAAGAAGCGGAGTCGTGGAGCCGTCTCCGCAGCCAAAATCCAGAATCGACTCAACCCGCACACCGAGTTCACCGAGGCAACGCTTGAGCCAAGCGACCCGGCCTTCGGCAAAATACTCGCGGCTTTCCCCGGATGGCGCAATGGCGGCGGACAGCGCCTGCTCGTACGCCGCCGCGTATTCGTCGAAAAGATCCTCGGCTTGGTTCATCGGCGGGACATCCCGAGCACGCTGAGAAAGAAACTGGACAGAACGATCTGGAACCCGAGCGTGAAGCACACCACGCCGGGGATCACGATACGAAGCGTCTTCTCCGGATCGAGCGGGCCGAACGCAAGGATGCGCCAATACTCCAGCCCGAGCGCCCAGGCGCCAGCGCCGGCCAGAATCAGCAGGATGCCCGCGATAAGCCCAGTCTCGAGCGTAACGTAGCGAAACACTCGAGAGAGGCGAGGATCTTCCGGCAGCAGACCTTCGGAGATTGCAAAAATCTTGGTGAACGTCGCGAACACGACGGACTGAAATCCAATCAGAACCGCCATGGCCGCGAAGAGCAGGGTGTGGACATCGAACACGACGTTGCCGATTCTTCTCGGACCCGGCAGGAGAATCACGCTCAGCACAACGCCGAGGGTGAATGACACGATGCCCGGGTAAAGGAACAGCCAGCGCGGGCTGTACAACAGCAGAAACCGCAGGTGCCGCCAGCCGTCGCGCCAGGTCCGAAGGTGCGGCGGGCGGTCCCGGCGATCGGGAGCAAGCGTTGTGGGAATCTCCGTGACGCGCAATCCAAACGCCGAAGCCTTCACGACCATCTCGCTCGCAAATTCCATGCCGAGAGTTCGCAGCCCAAGCCGATCGATCGCGTCCTTGCGAAACGCGCGCAGCCCGCAATGAAAATCCCCCACCGGACTCCTGAAGAACAGGCGCCCCAGGCCCGTCAGAACGGGATTCCCTAAATAGCGGTGCAGCGGCGGCATCGCTCCTGGCAGGATTTTGCCCTGAAAACGATTACCCATGACCAGATCAAAGCCTTCGCGCAGCTTGGCGAGAAATTCGTCCAGCTGCGAGAAATCATACGTGTCATCGGCGTCGCCCATCAGGACGAATTCTCCGCGCGCGGCGGCGATCCCGCTCAGCAGCGCGCTGCCGTAGCCGCGCCTTTCGACTGGAACGACGCGCGCGCCAAATTCGCGGGCAATTTGTTGCGAACCGTCGGCGCTGCCGTTGTCCGCGACAATCACTTCGCCGCGAATACCGTGCCGCTCCATCGCGACCATCGCTTTCTGGACGCAAACGCCGACAGTCGCCGCTTCGTCCAGGCAGGGCATGACGACGGAAAGCTCCAACTCCGCGCGGCTTCCCGCAGCCTGTGAATTCACGTACGTCTGCGCCGCGGAACTCATGAATTGATGTTCAATCCCACTCACTTTCCTGCCGGTCCCAACCGGATCGATCCGTCGCCCCGGTGAACTGTAACCCATCCCGAAATTCGCGAAAAGTCCCCGCTCAGACGATTGTGCCGATTCGCGGCGACCTGACGTGTTTCGACGGGATCGGCGTTTCAATTGACACTCTTCGGAGCGGTTGTTAGATTGGACCTTCGTGCTTAGGGAGCAGGAAAACACTGAGGAAATTTCGACGAATTTGGGTTCCGCTGCTTGCCTTTTTGGTCCTTCCGTCGGCGGGGTGTATCACCATCAAGAGAAGGACGGAGATTAAGAAGGAAGAAATCCGCCCTCAGCTTGACTCCAGCGAAGAAGAGCTGCTGGCGCGGTATAACGGCCAGGTGCGCGCCGTCCAGAGCCTACAGGCCACCGTCGATCTGATACCCAGCACCGGCACGACCTACAGCGGTGTTATCGAGGAATACCATGACGTTCCGGGATTCATCCTGGCCGAGCGTCCCGCGACGGTTCGCGTGATCGGCCAGGCCCCCGTCGTCGCCAAGAATATTTTTGACATGGTGAGCGACGGGAACGAATTCCGGATTTATATTCCTTCCAAGAACGCGTTCCTGGTGGGTCCGACGGCGCTCATGCGTCCCTCGAAAAAGCCTCTTGAAAATCTGCGCCCCCAACATGTCGTCGAAGCGTTGTTCTGGCCCGAATTCCTGCCGAGCGCGAATGTTCTCTTCGAGCAATTTGATTTCAGCGTGAGCCGCTATTACATCCTGACCCTGCTGAGGCAGGCGGAAAGCGGGAAATTCGAAATCGCTAGGAAAGTGTGGTACAGCCGCACCGATCTGCAGGTATCCCGGGTCCAACTGTTCGGGCCTGGAGGAAAACTGGACGCGGACATTGCGTATGCGGATTGGCAGCCTGCGACCGCCTCTTTGAGCTCTGAAGTTGCGCCGGCAAAACAGCCGGTGAGTTTCGCCCGGGACATTCACATCTGGCGGCCGCAGGACGATTACAAACTCGAGATCAAGATTCTGAAGCTCACCATGAACGAACCGATTGCGCCGGACAAGTTTGAACTGGCGCAGCCGACCGGAACCGACCTGGTGCACGTGGGCGACGAACCCGTGGCGGTGCAGCCATGATTCGGCAGCTCGTGGTGAACAACGTGCTGCACCGGCCGATCCGCACGATCGTGAGTGTCATCGCCGTGGGCGTGGAAGTGGCCCTGGTCATCCTGATCGTCGGGCTGACCAGCGGCCTCTTGCAGGAAACCGCCAAGCGCATCGAAGGCATCGGCGCGGACATCATGCTGCAACCGCCTTCCGCCTCCGTTTTTCTGGCGTTCAGCGGCGCGCCCATGCCGATCAAGATCGCGGACAAACTGCGCGAACTTCGCTACGTGGAGGCGGTCGCTCCCGTCCTGCTGCAGATCAGCTCCTCGGGGGGCGTGGACATCATCTACGGCATCGATCCGAAATCGTTCCGCGACGTCTCCGGCGGATTTGTTTTTCTCGAAGGGCATGACATGGAGGGACCGTACGATCTCCTGGTGGACGACTGGGCGGCAAAGGCCAAGCACGTCACCGTGAACAGCACGTTTCGTCTGCTCGATCACGATTTTCATGTCGCCGGGATCGTCGAGCACGGCAAGGGCGCACGCCTCTTTCTGCCCCTCTCGACGCTGCAGGATCTGGCCGGATCGCACGATAAAGCTTCGCTGTTTTTTATCAAGTGCACCCGCGCCGATCATACGCAAGCCGTGATGGACGCCATGCGACCTGTCTTTCCCGGATACGAAATTCGACCGCTGAAAGATTTTCTGTCCCTGATGACTTCCACGAATCTTCCCGGTCTGGACGCTTTTATCGAGAGCATGATTGCGCTGGCGGTGTCCATTGGCTTCCTCGTGATCCTGCTCTCGATGTACACCACGGTGATCGAGCGGACGCGCGACATCGGCGTCCTGAAATCGCTGGGCGCCTCCAAGGCTTACGTTATCCGTGCACTCCTGGGCGAATCGATCCTGATTTCCGTGATTGGAATCGGCGTGGGGATCGCGATCAGCTATGTTGGCCGCGCCATGTTTCTGGCTTCGTTTCCGACGCTGTCCATCCTGATTACGCCCGACTGGATCATCCGATCCGCGCTGATCGCGCTCGCGGGCGGCCTCCTCGGCGCGAGTTATCCTGCGTGGCTCGCCAGCCGCAAGGATGCAATCGAGGCACTTTCCTACGATTGAGTTTCACGCCGCTAGGAGCCAAAAGAATTCAAACCCCGACCCTTTAAACCGAAATGGTTGGCGGCCCGGGAAAGCTACACTGGTTCCTCGGCGTTGAGGTATAGGGTGGGATCATCCGATGGCGTGGATTCGTCAGCAGAAAAAGCGCGAAACAGCGAGCCACCCGCCTCGTCTCTTCTCACTCTTGCTCGGAATCGCAGCATTCATGCTCTTCGCGGATGCCTGCCAAGCGAATGCAATACCAAATTGCGATGGTGCGAGAGTACACATTGCGGTCGACATTCCATTTCATGACATCCCGATCTCTATCAGCGAACGAAGTATTGGATCGGATATCTCCACCTTGGCGTCGATTGTCGTCACCAACACAGCGAACTCGGCGATAAGTGAACTCGACATCCAAATTGAATACCGCGGATCGAACGATCAAGTTTTTGGTTCCCTCCGGTTTGTAGCATCGACTGGATCGCCGACTGGGTGGCTCCCAACGGCTCTTCCAAGTTGGCCGAAAAGCGCCCTGCCCCTAGCGCCGGGGGGCTCTATTTCTCTTGACGGGACGAGTTTACGCATCTTCGCCGTGTGCCCAGACAAGGCTAGGCTCACAGCCATTCGGCTACGGTTTGCCGACGGATCTGAGTTCATCCGAACTGCATCCCCCTGGACTTCTTCGGCAGTTCTGCGCAGGGGGCCGAGACCTCAGTTCCCCGTCGGAACCATTCCGCAGACAAATTCCGCGTACTTGTTACAACTATCGTTCGGCGCGACAGGTGACGTGCAGGACGTTCAGCAGGTTAAGCCCGACGCTGTCACCTTGCCGAAAGTGGTGATCGACGAATTTCGCAAATGGCGATTGGAACCCAAGAGCCAACTCGACAAACCTGAAGCTACAAAAATCCTGGCGGTCGTGCGTATCGAAAACGAGGGCTCGGACTGCGACGTCTATACGTGTCCAATCCCGTTCGTTGCCGCTGACCTCTATCCGGCCTTCGTGCTGATAGATTTAAATCATTCGTCGACGACTCCCGCTGCTACTCCCGGTTTCGAGAACTATGACCTGTTTCTCGGTGGTAGCACCGACGTGTCGCCAGACCTTCTGTAATCAAACGACGCCGCTCAATGACCTCGGTCTGCGAAATTCGCGATTTGGGTGCCTTACCTTCGATCCTTAGAAGGACGGGACTTTCGTTTTTTGGGTTTTCCTCTCTGGCTTGACCTGCACTATGTTCTCCACGCTCGGAATTGTGGGTTACTGGGAGCGCCCTCCAGATGACCGACCGTGCCTCAATCACTTCCAGCCCTAGTCAGAAATGGCGTTCGCGACTACAATACGTCCGCCTGCCGTAGCGCCGCTTGCCACAAGGGATCCGAGAGTGGAGCCAATCGTAGTAACCGAAAATCTCTGGAAGCTGTATCACGCGGGAAAGGTCGAGGTTCCGGCGCTGCGCGGGGTGAATTTCAGGGTGCTGCCCGGAGAGTTCGTGTCCGTGATGGGTCCTTCCGGCTGCGGCAAGTCGTCCTTGCTCTACGTGTTGGGCGGACTGGCCAAGGCGTCGCGAGGCCGCGTCCTGGTGGACGGAAACGATCTGGCGGCCATGAGCGACGCGGAGCGGACCAAGCTGCGGCGGTGCAAGATCGGTTTCGTGTTTCAGAGATTCAACCTGCTGCCCACGCTCGACGCGCGGGGCAATATCGCGATCGCGCAGCATATTCACGGCGACGGCTTCGATCCGCACCGGTTCGAGGTCATCACCAAAATGCTCGGTCTGACGGACCGCTTGAAGCACCGGCCGTCGGAAATGTCCGGCGGAGAGCAACAACGTGTGGCCATCGCCCGCGCCATCGTGAACGAGCCGAAGATTATCCTGGCCGACGAGCCGACCGGAAATCTGGACACCCAAAATTCGGAAATCGTGCTATCCATGCTGTGCCAGTTAAACAAAGAGCTGGGCCAGACCATCGTCATGATCACGCACAACCCGGAAGCGGCGGCGTATTCGAGCCGCGTCGTTCACATGCGCGACGGCGTGATCGTCGACGGCGTGCCGGCCGATTGACATGCGAACCCTCTGGCGCGCCATCGTGCGGGTGGTGTTCTGGTCCTACGAACGAGGGACCTGGCAGTACGATCTGGCGGTCGGCGGGATCGTGCTGTTCGTGCTTTTCTCGCCGTTCTACATTCACTACAGCGATCAGCCCGCGATCGGGCCGACTCCCTCGGCGGCGCTGGTGAAGTTGCAAACCATTGCGCCGGGTCAGATCGCCACGTATCGCGTCGACGCTCGGCTGCTCGCGACGCCGGTTCGAACCCCGGAGCTCGAACACGATCTTCATGAAACCGTCAGGAAAAATGTGCCCGATCTGAATCACGGGCATTTTGAAATCCTTCGCATCGACCCGATCCACGGCGACGGTGACACGATCGCGTACTACGATGTTTCCGTGAAACCGTGACGGTCCCGTAGGCGGACAGTTTTTCGGTAGGCTGTTGCGATGGAACTGCTGTAGCTCGCCTCTTCAGAGGCGAGGCTTTTCCGAGTGAGACGGCAAGATCCCACAAACATCCGAACCCCGCGTCTAAAGACGCGGGCTACAGCGACCCGGGCTGCAGCAGCTTCTTGATTTCGCGCTCGTATTCCGGGAAATAGCGGCCGATCACGGTCAGATCGAAGCGGGCGAGAATGGACTCCTTCGGTTCGCGCTCGAGAAGAAATTCAAACGATTTTCGGATCAGTTCCTCGGGCTCCGCTTTTTCTCCTGCAAGTTTCGCGCAGTATTTCAGATCGAGAGTAACCTGATGCGTGGAAGAGGTTCCACTTTGGTTTACGCGAACCTGAAAATGAGTCGCGTCGATTTTCTCCACTTCAATCTTCGTCGCCACGGATGCCTTCCTTTCGCGCGATCGAACAATCTGCCCCTTTACTGGAACGCCGAGACGTAGTACGAGCCGCGATAGACGAGCTTTACGTTGGGCGGAACCTTCGCGCCGGTGGCCAGGTCGACGCGCAGCGCGCGCCACCCGGGATGCGCGGTTCCAGCAGAAGGATAGAAACCGAGCGTGTATTGCGCGCTGATGGCCAGCGCGATGCGCCGGTAAATTTCGCTCAAGTTTCCCGTCTCGCGAAGAAAATAGAGCTGGCCGCCCGCGCGCCGTGCCAGCTCTGCGAGATACAGCGTGTAATTCGGCATGCTTTGCCGGCGCGCCGCGGCATTCACGAGCATCTGGCCTCGATGCGCTTCGAGCCACTCCGGCGTCATCCCGCGCGGCCGATTTTCGGTGGAGACGATGAAGAGCGCGATGCCGTCTGCGCCGAGTTCCCGCGCCACGTCATCGAATGCCAGCCGCGAAGAAGCCGCACCTGTCGACGGCTGCGCGCTGCGCGGGTCCCACGTGAGGCCCAGGCCGCTGTCCTGTCCGTCGGTGAGGAGAACGATGGCCTTGCGCCCCGTACGCGACTGAAACAGCTCGCGCGCGGCGTCGTAAACCACTTCATAAATTCGCGACTCGGAGGAATTTTCCACCTGGGAAAGGTACCGCGAGTCGATGGCGCGATCGAGCAGCGCGCGATTCTTCGAGAACGGCAGCAGGAGATGAGCCGCGGAAGAGAACGAGACGACAGCGATTTCGTCGGCTGGGGAGAGATTTTCGGCAAGGGCGCGTGCGGCGCCGCGCATTTCCGCCAAGTCCCGAAAGATACTCGGGCTGGCGTCAATGATCAGCGCGATGCTCGCGGGCGTTGCCAAAGCGTCGAACGAGGCGATCTCCTGCGCGGCACCGTCTTCATACAATCGGAAATCGTTTTGGCCGAGTCCGCGCACCTCGGTTCCGTCCGGAGCCTCGACCGTGCAGGGCACTTCGACCAGAGTGACGCGCGAGCGAATCACGCCATCCGGCGCGGCAGCCGATGAATCCGTTCTCGTCGCGCGCAGCTCTCCGGATGCGGGATCGCGTTCCAGGGTGATGCCGCGCCCCAGGGGAACCGGCCGCGGCAGCTTTTGAGTTTGGTCGGATGAAGATTTCTGCGAAGGTGCAGCCGCGCGGGCGTCTCTTGCGTGCGCGAAGATTAAAATTGCTGAAATGAACAGCAGCGCGCGTTGGGCAATCGGGGGCACTACAGATCAAAATCGCGCAGCGGTTTTTGGACGGGCTGATCCTTAGCCTTTTTGAGGGCTTCCTCGAACTTCCGATTGAGCACGTCTTCCTTTTTGCTCTCCGCTTCCCAGGAATCGCGGAATTTGTCTTCGCGCTTCCGGGCTTGCTCGGAAAGGATGCGCGCTGCGTCGCTGATGTCCACGTCCGGCGCCGCCTTGACAGGGGCGATGTGCGCGAGCACTACCGCGAGGTCCGTGTCTACCGTGAGCTTTGCCTCGCAGCATGGGCAAGTCACTTCGATCGTTGCCGCGGGTTTCTTAGCCATGGTTAGTATTCTACGCCAATTGGCTGTGCGATGGCGCGCGGGGGTGCGGCACTGGGAAATTCAAAGGTTCTAACACGGAGGACGCAGAGGGCACAGAGAAAACCGGAGAGAATGCCGGGCGATTCATACCGCTCAAAGAGTCCTCCGCCGCTTGATTTTCGGGCCGAGCAGCGGCAACATTCCTGCATGGCGCTCGAACTGACTACTTCCTGCCTCAAGGACTCCGTCTCGCTTTTTCGGTTCTACAAGCGGCTGGGAGACGGCGCGCTGGCGCAGGCGTCCGACGACGCGTTCTTTGTGGTGCTCGATCCTGAATCCAATTCCATTGCCATCATCGTGAAGCATCTCGAAGGCAACATGCGCTCGCGGTGGAAGGATTTTCTGACGACGGACGGCGAGAAGCCGGACCGCGATCGCGATGCGGAATTTGAAGCACCGCCGAAAACGCGAGCCGAAGTGCTCGCACTCTGGGAACTAGGCTGGGAGCTTGTATTCCGGGAACTCGATCGCGTGACCGAGCCGGACTTGGCCCAGACGATTTACATTCGCGGCGAGGGGCATTCCGTGATGCAAGCGATTCACCGCCAGCTCGCGCACTACGCGTACCACGTGGGACAAATCGTTTTTCTCGCCAAGCATCTTGCCGGATCGGAGTGGAAAGCGCTGACGATCCCGCGCGGCAAATCTGCCGCCTTCAACGCCCGGGTCGCTTCGGGCAAAGCCTCGCAGCGGTAAGTCGCCTGAATTCGAGCGGCAGACCCGGCCGGAACAGCGGCCATTGCCCTACGCTTCCTTCCCCACAATGACTTTGAATTCGGCGGTGACGCCGTGGACCAGTTTCACGGTGACCATCTTTTCACCGATGATCTTGATCGGCTCGTCGAGCTGAATGCGCCGCTTGTCGATTTCAAAGCCTTGCGCCTTCAATCCGTCCGCCAGATCGGCGGAGGTCACGGAACCGAAGAGCTGGTCGTTCTCGCCGGCCTTGCGCGTGAACGTGAGGACCACTTGATTGAGCAGCGCGGCCTGCTGATGGGCTGCGTCCTTCTCCGTGGCGGTGCGCTTGGCGAGACTGACGCGGATTTTTTCGAGGCGCCTCAGGTTTGCCGGGGAAGCTTCGAGCGCGAGCTTCTGCGGCAGCAAATAGTTGCGGGCGTAGCCGGCGGCGACTTCCACCACCTCGCCGCGCGTTCCAAGTGTTTCGACGTCTTCCTGCAGAATGATTTGCATGGCGTTCCTCTTCGTTTCCGTCCGAAAGTTTGGCGCAGTCTCTACGGCGCGCGAAAGTCAAAGGCTTCAACACAGAGGGCACAGAGAAAAGCGAATTCTGTGTTGAGAGCCCTGCCGTTCCTTACAGCTCGGTCGCGAACGGCAGCAGCGCGATGTTGCGCGCCCGCTTGATCGCTTCGCCGAGCCAGCGCTGGTGGCGCGAGCAGGTGCCCGTCATCCGGCGCGGCAGAATTTTTCCCCGCTCCTGCACGAACGGCTGGAGCATGTCGACCTTCTTGTAGTCGATGAAGTCCACATGATCGACGCAGAAGCGGCAGACTTTCTTCTTCCGAAAATACTGGCGCTTGCCGCCGCGACGCGGTCCTCCAGGACCGCCACCTGGGCCTCCCGGACCTCCGCCTTCGCGGCGCGGCCCGCTTCCGCCTCCCGAGTGGCCTCCTTCGGGGCGGCGCCCACCTCCGCCTCCACCCCCGTGGCCATGGCCTTCCGAGCGGGCGGGTGTTTCCGGTGCTGACGGCGGTGCCGCCGGTGGAACTGGTTGATCTGGCATCGTGTTTCCTTTCCCTGAAAAATCGAGTCTCGGGCAGCGCGCTATTCAGCGGCGGCTGCGGGAACCTGCTGCGGTTGCGGCGGCACCGGGGGCGCTCCGGGCGCTTGCTTGCGCGGGCGGCGGCTGGCGCGCTTCTCGCGATGCTTGCTGAGCTTTTGCTGCCGCTTCAATTCTTCGTCGAGGCGGATGGTTTGATACTTGATCACCGGGTCGGAAACCTTGAGCCGCCGCTCAAGTTCCTTGATCAGGTCGCCCTGCGTGCTCTTCACGACCATGTAGACGAAAAAGCCTTCACGGTGTTTCGCCACGCGATAGGCGAGCCGCCGCGTGCCCCATCGTTCCGTCTTCTCGATCTTGCCGCCGTGCTCGGCGACGGAATGTTCCAGTGTGGTCACAATTTTGTTGACTTCGTCCTCCGGCGTGGCCGGCCGGCAGATGAAGATCAGGTCGTATACTCGTTCGTCCATTTGGTTGACTCCGTTTCTTAAACTTTTCGACTCGCCTGGCGCACGACGCTTGCTTCAAAAACTGCGGCGCTTCGGCGACGGTATCGGTAACCCCGCGTCTAAAGACGCGGGCTACCGCAGAAACTCGCAGCGCTTCGACGGCTTCGGGCTACTCGGGACTCTCCGCTTCGTCCTGCTGCGAAACGCGGCGGTTGAAGCGGTTCATTGCTGCCTGCGTTCCTTCCGCCAAAATGACTTTTACCGCTTCGGCGCCCAGCTCGATTTCCTCGGCGACCAGATCTTCCTCGTCGCGCCGGATCTGGCGCAGCACGTACTCCTTCAGGTCGCCGCGCATTTCCTCGGGCTTCACGCCGAGGCGCACACGGACAAATTCCGTCGAGCCGATCACGCTGATGATCGACTTCAGCCCGTTGTGGCCGCCCGCCGTGCCGCGCTCGCGGACTCGCAGCATTCCCCAAGGAAGCGCGACGTCATCGCAAATCACGATCAGATCGGACGGCTCGCACTCGGCGCGGCTGACGAGTTCCCGCACCGCGAGGCCGCTCAGATTCATCGTCGTCTGCGGTTTGGCGAGCACAATTTCCTGACCCGCGACCTGGCCCAGGCCGACCAGCGACTTTGCTTCGGGCCGCGTGACGCGAACGCCAGCGTCCTCGGCCAGCGCGTCCACCACCAAAAACCCCAGGTTGTGCGGCGTCCAGGCATATTCGATGCCGGGATTGCCGAGGCCCACGATCACGCGCATCCTGACCGCCGCAACGTGCGCTCCCAACCGCCAGTGGCTAAAGCCTCTCGCATCTCAGCCGCGCAGCGGTTCGGTTGAAACCGCGCCCTACAGAAATTCTCACGCTGCTGGATAAAACCGACAGGCTGAAAGCCTGTCCTGCTACTTCTTCTTTTCCTTCTCGGCGGGCGCGGCTGCTTCGCCTTCCTCGCCCTCTTCGGATTCCTTCCGAGCCTTCTTGATGAGTTCGGGTTCGGCCGGCGCTGCTGCGGCGTCTCCTGCAACCGCCTCGGCGGGCTTCTCTTCCTCAACGCGCAGAGCGACGACGTGCGCGAGCACGCGTAGCGGGTCGGAGAGCAGTTTCATCTTGCCGGGATCGATCTGGATGTCCGAGGCGCGAAGCTGCATGCCAATCATCAGCGGCGAAATGTCCAGCTTGAATTCGGTGGGAATGTCCGCCGGCAGGCACTCGATTTCCACTTCGCGCGTCACCATTTCAAAGATGCCGCCCTGCAGCTTGACGCCCTGCGCCTCGCCGAAGGTGTGCACGGGAACCTTCACGCGCATGAGCACGTCCATCGCGACGCGCAAGAGGTCCACGTGAAGGAGCGTGCCCTTGACGGGGTCCACTTGCCAGTCTTTCACGATGGCCGCCTCCTCGCCGCTCTTGGTCTTCACCGTAAGAATGGAATTGTGACCCATAGCGGAGCGAAGGATGGCGGACACCTGCTTGGCGTTCACTTCCAGGGCTTGAGGGCCGCCCTTGCCGCCGTAAAGAACGGCGGGCACTTGTCCGCCGGCGCGGACGCGCCGTGCGGCGTTTTTGCCCCTGGTTTCCCGGGGCCCTGCCTCTACGATGATCTGTTCCATAAATCCTTCCTCGCGTCCTCTTTGCTGTAGCTCGCCTCTTCAGAGGCCTGAGGGCTTTCGCTCTCAGGCCGAACCCGCTCACCGCCGAACCCCGCCTCTAAAGAGGCGGGCTACAACGCGGCGCAACCTGCGGTTTGCGCATCAGAAAAACAATTCGCTGATCGACGTTTCCTCGTGAATCGAATGTATGCCGCGGGCGAGAAGCTCAGCCACGCTGAGCACCTTGATCTTGGAAACTTGTTTCGCCGTCTCGGTAAGCGGCACGGAATCGGTGACGATCACTTCCTCGATGCGCGAGTTGCAAATGCGCTCAACCGCGGGGCCCGAAAGCACCGGATGCGTGCACCCCGCATACACTTTCGTCGCGCCTTCCTTCAGGAGGGCCTCGGCGGTTTTCACCAGCGTGCCCGCGGTGTCGATAATGTCGTCGATGATCAGCGTGGCGCGCCCGCGCACGTCGCCGATCAGGTGCATGACTTCGCTGACGTCAATATCCACGCGGCGCTTGTCGACGATGGCCAGCGGCGCATCGAGCTTCTTGGCAAAGGCGCGCGCCCGTTCGACGCCGCCCGCGTCGGGCGAAACGACCGTGAGGTTGCGAATATTCTTGTTGGCGAAATATTCGATCAGCACCGGCGAAGCGTAGAGGTGATCGACGGGCACGTTGAAATAGCCCTGAATTTGCGGGGCGTGCAGGTCGAGCGTCAGAGCGCGGTTCGCGCCCGCGGTCTCCATCAAATCGGCGACGAGCTTCGCGGAAATCGGCACGCGCGGCTTGTCCTTGCGGTCCTGCCGCGCGTAGCAGTAGTACGGCACGACCGCGGTAATTCGCCAGGCCGAGGCGCGCTTGAACGCGTCGATCATCATCAAGAGTTCCATCAGATGAAAATCCGCAGGGTTCGAGCACGGCTGCACGACGAAGACATCCGCGCCGCGCACGTTTTCCAGAATCTGGAAATACACTTCGCCATCGCTGAACTTGCCGAGCTTCGCCTCGCCCAGCTTCACGCCCAAGTGGCGGCAAATATCTTCCGCCAAGCGCGGGTTCGCGCTCCCGCAGAAAATTTTGAATTTATCGTCGGTCAACTTGGATGATCCCTTTTGGATGATCCTTACGAGCGCGCGAAACGTTCAGACAAAATCGCGTCCGCCCATTTTTCGGCGGTACTCCACCCTCGAAAGAGTCGAGCAGAGGAACACCTGATCCTTCGGAAACGATCGTGCAGCCCGGCGCGCCTTCGCTGGGTGTTGATAGACTCCAAACACCGCCGAACCGCTACCCGCCAGCGAGGCCTCTGCGGCTCCTTGCTGAAGCAATTCCCGCTTGATCGCAGCCAATCGGGGATACCGGGGAAAAACAGCAGCCTCAAAATCGTTCGAGAGGGCGCCCCCCTGAGGGCTCCAGCACAGAGCACAGAACTGCAACAGTTTAGTGGGGCCTTCGCCGTTTGTCAATTCCCGGGACAGCCCCTGAGACAACCATTGATAGGCGTCCTTCGTCGGGACCGCAATTTCGTGGGGGGAGACGACCAGTAGGTCTCGGCGCTTGATGTCAGGCAAAGGATAGATTTCGTCGCCGCGGCCGATTCCCAGCGCGCGGCCGCCGTGGAGAAAAAACGGCACATCGGCGCCCAAGCCCGCCGCGATTCCGAGGAGCCGAGCGGTTTCGATGCGCTGTCGCGTCAGCTTCAGAAGGCCGATGAGCGCGGCCGCGGCGTCGCTGGATCCGCCGCCGAGTCCCCGGCCCACGGGGATGCGCTTGGTGAGCACGGCTCGAACGCCCAAGCCCAGCCCCAGGGCGGCGCTCAAATCGCGAAGCGCGCGGTAGGCGAGATTCTCTTCGTGCGGCACCCCGCTGAGCGAACCATCCCCGAGCACTTGCAATTCGATTCCGGTTTTCGTTCGCAGTTCGAGTTCGAGCGTGTCTTGAAGCGAGATTGCCTGAAAGACGGTTCGCAATTCGTGATAGCCGTCCGCGCGCCGCCCCAGGACGTCAAGGCGCAAGTTCACCTTCGCATAAGCCGGTACGCGAACCGATTTCATAGGGTGGATATGCTACTACGGCTTGGGGTCGCCCGGGGTCTTCTGCTGGGCGAGGCGGCGTTTCAGCGCAGTGATTTTCTGCTCGACTTCCGCCATTTTGGCTGGCTCGAAATCGGCGGGCAGCGCGCGGTGCCATTCGTCGAGAGATTTCTGCCACTGCGCCTCGGCGAGGTCGTCTTTCCCCATTTTCGCGTACACATCGCCCAAGTGGCTCAGGATCGTCGGATCGTGGCTCTCGCGCATCGCGGCTTTGCGCAGTAGTTCCGCGGCCTCGGTGAGCTTGTCCTGCTTGAAGTACGCCCAGCCCAGGCTGTCCTCGTACGCCGCGTTGCCCGGCTCTTCGACGAGGGCGCGCTTGATCAGGTCGGTGGCCTCATCCAGGCGGACGCCGCGGTCCGCCAGCATGTAGCCGTAGTAGTTCAGCGTCGAGGCGTTCTTGGGGTTTGCGTCGAGCACTTTCCGGAATTGCTCTTCGGCCTGATCGAATTTTTTCTGACGCTCGAAGATCGCGCCCAGCAAGAAGCTGGTCATTTCGGTGCCCGACGAGTTGCCCTGGATCTTTTCCGCTTCGTGGATGGATTGCTCCGCGTCGGTCCAGCGCTTGCCTTCCTCGTAGACTTGCGCGATGTCCAGATGGATTTCAAAATCGGCGGACGAGCCGTCGAGCAAGGCGCGGAGGCGCGAGACTGCCTGATCGGCCTGCGCGTTTTCCCCATAGAGAAGCGCCTGCGCGATCAGGATTGTACGTTCCTTGGGATACGCATCGACGGCCTTGCGCGCGGTTTCCAGCGCCTTGGGCAGGTCGCGCGCGTCGCGGTAAGTGTCCATAATCATGACGCGGGCGCGGCGGTCTTCTTCGGGCCCCAGGCGGATCATCTCCTCGAATGTATTCACCGCCGCCGTGTAGTTGCTGCTTTCGCGGTACAGCTGTCCGAGCTGCTGATAGAGGATGGCAAGCGTGCGGCGGCGCGACGGCGTGAATTCGGATTCCGTTTTCACCGCGGTCACGGCGTCGGAAAGCACGTGAATGGCATCGTCGAAGCGGCCTTCTTCCTCATAGATCGACGCCTCGGTATAGGTCACTTCGAGGCTGTTGGGCGCGCCCGCTTTGGCGAGTCGGATGTTCTGCTCGGCCTTGTCGAGCTGTTTCAAGCGGCGGTAAATTTCGGCGAGTCGAAGATAGTTGTCCGGATCGTCCGCGTCCATCTGCGTGAGCCGCTGATATTGCTCGAGGGCTTCCGGAAACTTTTCTTCGATGAGCAGCGTTTGCGCCAGCACTTTCAGATGATGGATATCGTCGGGCTGGGATTCAGAGGCCTTGCGGTATGCCGTCTCGGCGTTGGGCAGATCGTGAATCTGATTGTAGGCGTCGCCCAGCAACTCCCAGAGGCGCGGAGTCGGCGCGCGCTCGAGCAGGTGTTGCAGCAGGGCGACTCCTTCCTGCGATTTCCCTTCGTCGAGGAGAAGCTGCGTCAGTTGCTCGACGCCGCTTTCATTCGCGGGTTCGCGAGCGAGCAGGTCCCGTAGCACGCCCTCTGCTTTGTCCGGCTCGTTTTGCAGGCGGTAGAGGCGCGCGAGCCAGATCGGCGCATCCGCGTCGGTGGGATCGAGGCGCAGAATTTCGCGGTATTGTTCGGTGGCGTGCGCGAGCGTGTCGCGCTGGCCGGAGGCGTTGCTCAAATCGCCCAGCGTGCGGACATAAATGCGCGCGAGCAGGCGGCGCGCAGGCAAATTGTCCGGATCTTTGTTGAGGATCGACTGCGCTTCGTTCACCGCGTCACGAATTCTCTGCGATTGGTAGTAGATTTCCGCGAGCTCGTCGCCGATTTGCTGGCTCGACGGATCCAGCGTGAATGCCTTCTTCAGAAAGTCGATGGCCTGGTTGGCGTCATCCGAGCGGCTGCTGACCTGGTACTCCTGCGCGTGGTAATGGCCCATCACGAAGTCGTAGTAGGCTTCAGCCTTGATGGCAGTTTGATCCGGAGGCGCGGTCGCAGTCGACGAAGCGGCCGGAGTACTCGGCTGATTTTTTCCAGCCTGCCATGCGCCCGCGGAGGGCACGAGCAAGAATAAGAAGAGCGAAACTGCGGAGAATTGCCGGCCAATTTTCATCGGTTCACCACAAGGGACTACCACCTACAAAATTATCCGCTACGCCGGGTTGCGCGTCAAAACGCTTCCTGGAACGGGTTTCCTGTTCAGAACCGCGGGTTGCGTCAGGATTGGCTAGGGGGAGACGAAGAAATTTCCGCCGGGCCCTTCCCACCCTCCCTTGGATGCGGGGCGCGCTCGCAGGGTTCCTGAGAGGGAAAAACCTCAATTTTTGTCATTCTGAGCGGAGCGAAGAATCTCTCCGTTCCGATGGCAAAAACCGAAGAGAGATTCTTCGCTTCGCTCAGAATGACAAAATAAGTGGCTTCTTGATAAGCGGCCTCTTGTTAGTGCCGGAAATGGCGCACGCCGCAGAAGACCATGGCCATGCCCAGCCGGTCGGCCGCAGCGATCACATCCGCATCGCGCACCGAGCCGCCAGGCTGAATCACCGCGGTGGCGCCGGCCTTGCCCGCTTCTTCAACTCCATCGGGGAAAGGGAAAAACGCGTCCGAAGCCACGACGCTTCCCGCCAGCGGCAGTTGCGCTTTCATCACGGCGATCTTCACGGAATCGACGCGGCTCATCTGGCCCGCGCCGACGCCCACGGTTTGCCCGGCGCGCGCGAAGACAATGGCGTTCGATTTCACGTGCTTGCACACCTTCCACCCGAAGAGCATGCCATCGACTTCCTCGCGCGTGGGCGCGCGGCGAGTCACCACTTTCAGATCGTTCTCGGCGAGTTCATGGCGGTCCTGCTCCTGCACGAGGATACCGCCCGAGATGCGCTTGAGTTCGAGCTCGCGATCGTGCGCCGCGCCTTCCTCGGCGGGGACCTGCAGCAGCCGCAAGTTTTTCTTGGCCGTAAATTTTTCGAGCGCGGCTGGCTCGTACCCGGGCGCGACGATGCACTCGACAAACAGTTTCGCGACTTCTTCCGCCGTCGCGGCGTCGATCGCGCGATTGAACGCCATCACGCCGCCGTAGGCCGAGATCGGATCGCACTCCAGCGCTCTAACATAGGCTTCCCTCAAGGTGTCCTGCTCGGCCGTGCCGCAGGGATTGTTGTGCTTCACGATCACCGCGGCCGGCCGGCGGAATTCCATCGCGAGCTGGAGCGCCGCCTCGAGGTCGACCAGATTGTTGTAGGACAGCTCCTTGCCCTGAAGCTGACGCGCTGCGGCGAGTCCCGTGCCCGCGCCGCCCGTGGGAGCGTACAGCGCCGCGCGCTGGTGCGGATTTTCGCCGTAACGCAGCTCCTGCCGCCGCGCGTACGCAAAGTGCAGCCGCTCGGGCAGCAGCGGGCGCACGCCGAGCGCGACTTTGCTGCTTTTGACTGAGAGCCGCTCGAGTTCCGTGGCGATTTTGCCGTCGTAGCGCGCCGTCAGCGCGAACGCTTTGCGCGCAAGCTCGAGCCGGGTCCCAAGACTCACAGCGCCATGCTCCGTGATTTCAGCAGCGACCGCGGCGTAGTCGGCAGGATCGGTGACCACAGCAACGCTCTCAAAATTTTTCGCGGCCGAGCGAACCATCGTCGGGCCGCCGATGTCGATGTTCTCGATCAGCTCCTCGGGCGTGAGGTTAGGCTTCGCCGCCGTCGCCTCAAACGGATATAGATTCACAACGACAAGATCGATCGGCGCAATCTTGTGCTCAGCAGTCTGCGCGCGATCGCCCGCCTCGCCGCGCCGGAACAAAATACCGCCATGCACTTTCGGGTGCAGAGTTTTGACGCGCCCGCCCAGCATCTCCGGCCAGCCGGTCAGCTCGGCAACGTCGCGCACTTGAATGCCCGCCTCGCGCAACAGCTTCGCCGTTCCGCCCGTGGAAACAATCTCGACGCCGCGCGCCGCCAGTTGCCGCGCAAATTCCGCCAGCCCACTCTTGTCATAAACACTCACCAGCGCGCGTTCAACCGCCACGAGGCCTCCAAAGGATAGAAAGGAAAGTGCATATTCTATGCGGGCGGCGGAGAATCGGAAAGCGGGAACTAAGTGGCACAGCCACTCCTGGCTGAGCGATTTTGTAAGCCGCGGTTAGGCTCCGGGTTCAACTACGATCGCAAAACCCGCACAGGGCAAGAGTGCCTGTGCCACCAAAATCCGAGCCGATCTCGCGGGTGCATCTCCATTCCAATTTGCTTCTCGCCCCGCTACACTCTTGCTCCACTATTTGGAGGGTTCATGTCGGTTGTCGACATTCTGCTGGGCAAGCCCCTGGCGACTTCAGACGAGCGCGCCGAGCAGATTGGCGTGTCCGCGGGAATACCGATCTTTGGCCTCGACGCGCTCAGCTCGGCGGCGTACGGGCCAGAAGCGGCGTTGACTTTGCTGATCCCTTTGGGCGCGGCGGGTGTTGCCTACATTTTGCCCGTCAGCCTCAGCATCATCGTGCTGCTGACGATTGTGTACTTCTCCTACCGGCAGACGATTGCGGCGTATCCCGGCGGCGGCGGGTCGTACACCGTGGCGTCGGAAAATTTGGGCACGCTGCCGGGCCTCTTGGCCGGGGCGGCGCTGATGATCGACTAAGTGCTGACTGCGGCGGTGGGAATTTCGGCGGGAGTGGGGGCGCTCGTCTCCGCCGTGCCGCAGTTTCAGCCGCACACGCTGGCGATTTGCCTGGCAATCCTTCTGGTCGTCACGATTGTGAATCTTCGCGGCGTGCGCGAGGCGGGCGTCGCGTTCATGATTCCGACGTACGCGTTTCTCGGCTCGCTGCTGCTGGCCATTTTGATTGGAGTGACGAAAACGGTTCTTACGGCGGGGCACCCGGTCCCAGTGGTCGCGCCGCCTGTGCCTGCCGCAACCGGCGCGGCCGCGGCCGTCAGCGCGTGGCTCTTGATCCAGGTTTTTTCCAACGGCTGCACGGCCATGACGGGCGTCGAGGCCGTCAGCAACGGCGTGCGCGCCTTCCGCGAGCCGACCGTGCGAAACGCGCAGCGGACTCTGTCCGTGATCATCGGCCTGCTGGCCGTGCTGCTGGCGGGGATCGCGTACCTCGTGCGCGTGTACGGGATTCAGGCCACCGATCCGGGCCTGCCCGGATACCAGAGCGTGCTTTCGCTGCTCGTCGCGGCCGTCGCGGGGCGCGGAATTTTTTACTACTTCACGATCGGCTCGGTGCTGGTGATTCTGTCGCTCTCCGCGAATACAGCGTTCGCCGATTTTCCGCGCTTGTGCAAAGCGGTTTCGCAAGACGGTTTCCTGCCGCACTCGTTCGGTTTTCGCGGACGGCGCCTCGTCTACTCGCAAGGAATTTACGTGCTGGCCGTGCTGACGGGAATCTTGCTGACCATATTCGGAGGCGTCACCGACCGGCTGATTCCCCTTTTTGCCATTGGCGCGTTTCTGGCCTTCACGCTATCCCAGGCGGGAATGGTGGGGCACTGGCGGCGCGTCAAGGGACGCGGCTCCCTGCACAGCATGCTGCTCAACGGTCTCGGCGCCGCCGCCACGGGACTGACCCTCGTCGTTGTGCTCGTCGCGAAATTCACTCAGGGTGCATGGATCAGCGTGCTGCTGATCGGCGGGATCATGTCCGCGATGATGTGGGTGCGTCAGCACTATGATGAGGTCGCGAGGGAAATTCAGGACAGCGCGCCGCTGCGGCTCGAAAACGTGGGCCCGCCCATCGTGATCGTGCCCATCCAGTCGTGGACGGCGATCTCCGAGCGGGCCATGCAGTTCGCGCTGACGCTTTCGCAGGAGGTGCACGCGCTGCACGTCGGCACAGAAGACGAAACGAACGACCTGCGGGACAACTGGAAGCGACTCGTGGAAGATCCCGTCGCGCGCGTCGGGGGCAAGCCGCCGAACCTCGTGAATCTGTCGTCGCCGTACCGGCTGATCATCGCGCCGATCCTTCAATACGTGCTCGAGACGGAAGCGCAGAATCCCGGGCGGCAAATCGCGGTGATCGTACCGGAGCTAGTCGAGCGGCACTGGTATCACTACCTGCTGCACAACCAGCGCGCCGAACTGCTGAAGGCGCTCCTGTTGATCCGGGGCAGCCGCAACATCGTGCTCATCAACGTGCCGTGGTACATCAGCGCGTGACGCGGCGCACGGGTTGGTGGCCACACGACTTGTAATGTGCGGGTCTAACCATTGCGTTGATTTTCCTCGGATGCTTGCATGTGTAACAACTCGGTGGATTCTCCCACGGAGGCTACACCCATGGGCCCCTACGAACTCCGGCCTTTAACTCTCGGAGAATTGCTGGATCGCGCATTCGCGCTTTACCGCCGGAATTTCTGGCTGTTCGCGGGAATCATGATCGTTCCAGCCTGTCTCCTCGTGCCAGCGGGTGTTTACTATCTGCGAAACAATGGCCTGTCGATTCCGTGGCAACCGAGGTCGCCTCAGCCGCATGGCACGGCCTTTACCCTTGGTTTGATTTTCGCGGATTGGATCATCTATGCCGTCGCACAGTCCGCCACGACGTATGCGGTCGCGGACGCGTACCTGGGCCGCGCGGCCACCGTTCGCGGATCGTACGGGCGGATTCGAGGGCACTTCTGGCGAATTATCGGAGTTTCGCTCAACGTGGGATTGCGGGTATTCGGGCTGATGTTGCTACTCGTCTTTGGCGCGGCGGTGGCCGGAGGAGCGCTTGTCGGCCTGTCGCGTCAGGCAATTTCCAGTGTGGCCGCCGGCTTCCTGGTCGTCGTATTGGTTCTGGCCGCATTCGCGCTCACAATTGCGTTTTCGATGCGGTACGCGCTCTCGCTCCCCGCGGCCCTGATCGAGGAAATCAAGGGAAGCGCGTCCATCAGGCGCAGCGTGCTGCTCAGCGACGGCCGTCGCGGACAAATATTTCTCGCGGTCCTGCTCGGTATTCTGCTGATCTACGCCGTGGCGTTCTTGTTTCAAGGCCCATTCTATGCCGCCGTGGCCGTCACGGGAATGAAGGGGCATCTTCCTCTCTGGATGGCGCTGGCGATGTCCGTTTCCGGTGCGATCGGGGAAGCGATTGCCGGTCCGCTGCTGATGATCATCCTCGTGATTTTTTACTACGACGTGCGGATACGGAAAGAGGCGTTTGATCTGCAGCAGATGATGGCTTCGCTGCCCGAAGCGAATCCAGCCGCGAGCGCTTCACCCGCGTAGGTTCCTCAGCTTACGACTTCACCCGAGCCTTCAGCCGCGCGTGCTTGCCTTCGACCGTAACGATGTATTCGACTTCGTGCGCGTCCTGTTGTTGCTTGAGCTGCGCGGTCTTCTGACGGACAAATTTCTGAAAAGCCTCCACGGTCAGCGACTCGGTCTCTTCTCCCGCCTGCTCTTTGGCGTCGCGGAAAGCCGCGTAGAGCTGCTCGACTTTTTTCGATTCATGGTCGGGATCGTCCCAAGAGACGGCGAACGGAAACTGAGCTGCTTTGGGTCTTGACCCCTGGCTGCGCTTCTGTGCCTGGGCTCGCTGCGCCTCAATCTCGCGTGCGGCGGCGCCGAAGTGGCGCTGCACTGTGCCTTCTTCCTTCTGTTTCATCCGCTTGCGGAACATTTCGCGGTACTTGGTGTACATCTGAACGAGATTGCTGTAGCGGAACCGATGGCCGTAGTTCATCTCCGCGCCCCGGTCACTGTAGCGCTTCAGGAGCGTTTCGATCCGCCACTCGATCTCCGAGGGCGGACGGGCTTTTCCGCCTCCGAAGTACTGCTCGTATTCGATCTTCAGTTGGCGGATGTCTCGTTCCAGCTGGGAGAGATCTTCGTCAATTGTTTTAGCCATGGGGTCTGGGGTGCGTCCAGATTATGCTAAGGGGTTCAACAGGATAGCGTCAACGCGCGCGCGGAGGCGCAGTGCAAAACAGGCAATGATGCTTTCACCGTCTGGCGCGCGGAGTGGAACCTTCTGGAGGCTAGCTTCACGGCACAAAAAGTCAAAGGGGCTCGTCTACGACGAGCCCCTTCCAGCGTAACCCCATTTCACCCCGTCCCGGACAAAGCCGAGACTCGTTAACCACCCCGGGAAAAGCTAAAACCACTTGAACCAAGTAGGTGCAAGCTATGTGCCACAATATGTGCAATCGTTATTTTTATCTAAGTTCCAACGTATCAATGATTTATGCCGTAGGAACGAGGCACAACGGCGCCCCTGTTCGATATTTCCTACAGTTTTTCACATATTTGGCCGCACCAGGCTACGGACTTTGGGAGAAAATTAGGCACTGGCTGTGATCGGGGCCTTGGGATTGCGCCACCGTCGCCAAGCCCATCTGGCAGGCCAGAAGAGAATGAGGGCCCAGAGGAGCAGGCTTGGACCCGAGGAAAGTAAGAACACGACCACGTTCAACAGGCCATCTGCGGCGTCGTGGATGCCTTCCTTGAGGGCATTCCTCATCTGGAGACCCGCCAGCAAACCGTGAATTCCCAGTTGCGCTTGGTATTCTTCCGTCAAATTGAGATCAATCGAAATGAAGGTGGTGCGGCCCTTCAAGCGTTTCTGCTCAGCCTCCATACTTTCGATTTCTTCGCGCACTCGCGTTTGTTCTCTCTCGACTTCGAGAACGTCGCTGAGCTTGCCGGTACCCATCCGAAGGATGCTCCCGAGTCGATCTTCCTCTTCGTTGGCATTTTTTAACCGGATGTCGAGATCTTCGGCCTGAGCTGTGACCTCTTCGCTGCCTTGAGTTTCTTCCTCCACGCGGCCGAGTTTCCGAAATTCCTCCAACGCCTCGTCACGCTGAGCCGAGGGAATAGCGAGTTGCGCGGTGAGTGACCTTGTCGAGTCTTTGGGGTATGAAATGCTCAACGATGCAACAAAACCAGCGTTGGCGCTCACGATTCGGTCCACGGATTCACGCGCACTGGAAAAGTCCGTGACAGATATCCGAAGTGATGCCGTGCGCGCAATCTGCCTTCCTCCCCCCAGTACGGCAGCCTGTGCCAGCCTCACTCTCGGAAGAACTTCCTTGCTCAGCATGGGAGCATTGTGCGGAACTGCAGAATACGAATATTCGGATAGACCGGTTGCACGACTGGTCTCAATGTCCCGATATGAATTGATTCGCTCCAAGCGCACAACGAACCAAAGCAGAATGATCACGCCTGTGATGCCAAAGGCCATGGGCCGCAGAAAACGCATCGCAGCGTTCCGATTGGACCAATGAATCGCGAACCCGAGAGTGCGATCACTCATGTGTCACCTCGAAGAAATGCTCCAATCGCTGACGGGGAGCAGCGCTGCAAGTGTTGCGTTCGGCGAATGACTACCTTTTATATGGAGGCCAAATCGAACGAAAAGTTCCCGCGAGGAATGAAAATCTAGACGCCGATCGCGGTGCGGATGGCTGAGGCGAGGGTTTCAGCCCAGAGACTGACGTCTTCGGCGCGCTCGGCTTCGACCATGACGCGCGCTTTGGGCTCGGTGCCCGAATAGCGGACGACCACGCGGCCGGCGGCGCCGAGAGCACGGGTCGCTTTATCAATCGCGGCGGAAACGACGGGCAGGGTTTCCAGCGGGGGCTTGGATTTTACCTGGACGTTGACGATGGTCTGAGGAAAGACCTTCAGGCCACCCACGAGTTCGTCGAGCGGGCCGCGCGACGCCGCGAGGCACGCGATCTTAAGCGCTGTGAGCAGGCCATCGCCGGTGGTCGCATCATCGAGGAAAATAATGTGGCCGGATTGCTCGCCGCCTAGATTCGCTCCGCTGCGCAGCATCTCCTCGAGCACGTAGCGGTCGCCCACGGGAACCCGCGCGAGGCTCAGGCCTTCCTTTTCGAGCACGCGTTCGAGCCCGAGGTTCGCCATCGTGGTCCCGATCACGCGCCCGCCGTGCAGTTGTCCAACGGACTTGAGGTAACGCGCCGCAGCCAGCAAAACCCCGTCGCCGTCCACGTGGCGGCCGCTCGAGCTGACGAACATGGCGCGATCGGCATCGCCGTCAAACGCCACGCCGAGCGCCGCATGAGTTTCGAGGACTTTCTCGCGCAGTTTCTCCGGATGCAGCGAACCGCAGCCGTCGTTGATGTTGCGGCCGTTCGGCCGGTCATGGATGGCAGTCACGTCCGCGCCGAGCGAACGGAAGAGCGCCGGGCCGAGGGCGCTCGCCGCTCCGTTCGCGCAATCGAGAACGAGTTTCAATCCCTTGAGATTCGTGCCGGGAATCGCGCGGCTGCGGAGATACACCAGATACTCTTCGTCCAGCGCGAGATCAGCCGGAACGGGCACTCCGTGCGGAGCGGTTTCCCGGCCCTTATGCATGTGAATTTCGGTTTCGAGGTGCTCTTCGACTTCGTCCGGGAATTTCATCCCGGTTCCGGCGAAGAGCTTCACCCCGTTGTCATGATAGGGATTGTGCGAGGCGGAGATCACCATCCCGGCCGAGAATTTGTTTTTGCGAACGAGGCAGGCGACGCCGGGAGTTGTAATCACACCCGCGGAAAGGAATTCCACACCATCATCGGCAAGCCCGGCGGCAAGCTGTGAAGCGATGTGCGGGCCGGATTCGCGCGTGTCCATGCCGATCAGGACACGCGGCTTCGGGCCGTTTTCGAGCAGGTACTTTCCGAGAGAGCGCGCAACGCCGTATAGCGTTCCGTCATCGAGCGGGTACGTGCCGGGTATGCCGCGGATGCCGTCGGTACCGAAAAGTTCCTTCGTCATTGTGGGTCGGAGTGGCGGGGCGATCGAATCGCCCCTGGATCTTCGAGTCTAGCACGCGCTCTTCAGCCGACGGGGGGAACGGGACCGGCGCGCGGCACAAGAGTAACGTGAATTTCGGGGGGCTCGACTTGCACGACGGTCACGCCAAACGGGGCTCCCACCATGCGAGGCGAAATCTGGACGGTCATCGTGCCCTGCTTGGTGTCCTTCAGATCCAGCCGCAAATTCAAATCCGCTGACACCATCCGGCGAACGAGAGCCGAGCGCCCCCGCACGCGGATTCGCGCCACGGTGGGCACGTCGCCCGAAATCTCGAGCTGAGGCGGCATCGTGGTGAATTCCAGGGGAACGACAAACCCAACCTCGGAGTACGGCTCGGCAGTGTACGTGGCCCAGA
>Ga0210394_10002115_pt1 | contig 28329 bp, 21 predicted proteins | sample IncBWC12MmetaG_FD_160121 | JGI IMG/M metagenome (GOLD analysis project Ga0210394, IMG submission 160121) | Forest soil microbial communities from Barre Woods Harvard Forest LTER site, Petersham, Massachusetts, United States - Inc-BW-C-12-M | ecosystem: Environmental > Terrestrial > Soil >...
GTCCCGCAACGGTGCAGAGTCAATCGTCCCACCTGCCGTGCCGCCATGGGGCGTGCATCCGCTCCGGGTGCGCTGACAGCAGCCAGCAGCAGCATGCCCCGGATCAGGAAGCGACGGTAACGGCCGTATGCCATGGACGGGACGCGCGCAGCGTTGATTTTGCCAATGAACGGTCGGGACGCTCTCGCCCCCGGTGCGTCGCTCCTATTGAACGCTTGTATTATGAGGACCCCGGCCCATGGTGCGCCACCGCCCCCAGGCCTGCCGCGAGCTGACTCGAGCAGCAAGCCAAGGTGGCATAGGAGCTGAATGATGTTGCCTCGGATTGCCTCTCAGGCCGGCGGGTGTGCTCTTCTTCTGGCACTGACCGTGTTGCAGCCCGCCGTGCGCGCTCAGACGGCGACCCCGCCGAAGACGCACAACGTCGTACTCATCGTCAGCGACGGTGTTCGCTGGCAGGAGGTTTTCACCGGCGCCGACCCTACCTTGATGAACGCGAAAAACGGCGGCATCTGGGACAAGGAGCCGGACCTGCGCCGCGAATTCTGGCGCGAAAACCCGGACGAGCGCCGCAAGGCCCTGTTTCCATTCTTGTGGACGACGGTCGCGGCGCGCGGCCAGATCTTCGGCAACCAGACCAAAGGCAGCGTCGCCCGTGTCACCAACGGCTTGGCCTTCTCTTACCCCGGATACAATGAAATGCTGACCGGGCATGCCGATCCGCGGATCAACTCGAACGAGTTCGGCCCGAATCCCAACCCTACGGTGTTCGAATGGTTGAACGGTCTGCCGGATCTGCATGGGCTCGTCAGCGTGTACGCAACGTGGGAGACGTTCAAGGATATCTTCAACGTTCGACGCAGCAATCTTCCGCTGCAGGTCGGATGGGACCTGCCCTATCGCGGTAAGCTCACCCCCCGGCAGGAGCTGCTGAACCAACTCTACCGGTTCACGACCAGGCTGGACGACGGCGATGTCTACAACGCGTTCCTGCAGATCCCGTTGCTCGACTCGTTTCGCGAACACCAACCGCGTGTACTGTTCGTCGGCTACGGCGAGACTGACAACTGGGCGCACGCCGGTCGCTACGACCTGGTGCTCCACAGCGCGCACATCTTCGATCACTTCGTCGAGGAACTCTGGAATACCCTGCAGGGCCTGCCGGCGTATCGCGATCAGACTACGTTCATCATCACGACTGATCATGGCCGCGGCAGCGGACCGGTCGATTGGAAAGAGCACGGTGTCGAGCAGCCAGGCTCGGAAAACATCTGGATCGCGGTGCTGGGCCCGGACACTCGAGCGCTCGGCGAGCGCACTCACACCGCGCAGGTCAGCCAGGCCCAGATTGCGGCAACCGTGGCGGCGCTGCTGGGCAAGGACTACCGGCAGGCGGTGCCGGCCGCCGCCGTCCCGATCGCAGAGGTCTTGAGCAAGCGCCCGTGAGCAGTGGTCAGTCGCGCAACGCGGCGGCGCTGGTCGGCGTGCCCACCACCCTGGCAAGCACGTCGATGAGCTGCCCGGGATCAACGGGCTTGGGTACGTGCTCATCGAAGCCCGCCTCGAGCGCGCGGCGGCGATCATTTTCCCGGGCGAACGCCGTGACTGCCACCGCGCCCACGCGCGCTGTGTGCCATTCGCCCTCGCGTTTGCGAATGCTGGCCAATAGCTGGTAGCCATCTTCGCCGGGAAGTCCGATATCGCAGACCATCACATCCGGGCAGTGAAGCTCCATTGCCTCTCTTGCCGAAGCCGCCGAGGTGGCGACGCGCACGCGCGCTCCGGCCGACTCAAGGAACTGCCGCATCGCCTCCGCCGCTGCCGATTCATCCTCGACGATCAGCACCTGCCTGCCCGCGAGCTTCGCGTCGCTGCTCGCACCCGTGTCGCCGTTCGCAGCAGGCAGCTCCTGTCGTCTTGCGAGCGGCAGTCGCACGGTAAAGGTCGAGCCGCGTCCCTCTCCGTCACTGTGCGCGACGATAGCGCCGCCATGCAGCTCCACCAGCTCGCGGGCGATAGCCAGTCCCAGGCCCAGCCCCGCATGCTGTCGGCTGGTCACCGCTTCAGCCTGCCTGAACCGATCGAACACCAGCGGCAAAAACTCGGGGCGAATACCGATGCCGTTGTCGCGAACCATGATCTGCACAGCGCCGCCATCCCGGGACAACTCGACCTCGATGGCGCCGCCCGAGGGCGTGAACTTCACGGCATTGCTCAACAGATTCAGGATCACTTGTTGAATCCGATCCGGATCGGCGCGCACCACTCCCACCTCGTCACTGAGTCGCGATTCCAGCTTGATGCTGCGGGAGGTCGCATTGGGCAGCACGGCGTCAATCGCACCCTGTACGACGTCCGCAAGACGGGTGTCGCGCAGCGCCAGACGCAGCTTTCCTGAGGCCATCCTCGAGGCGTCGAGCAGATCATCGATGAGCGCCTGCTGGGCCCTGGCGGCGCGATCGATGGCCTGAAAACCCGAATCGATGTTCTTGGCGGTCACCTTTCCGCCCAGGAACAGCCCCGACCAGAGGCGGATGGTGTTGAGCGGGGTCCGCAGCTCGTGGCTGACCGTCGAGATGAAATCGTCCTTGGCGTGGTTGGCACTCTCTGCGCTCAGGCGCAGTTCCTCGGACGTCCGCAATGCCTCGTGAAGATACTCCCGCGCCTGTGTGAGTTCGGTGTGATCACGCATGACACACGCAAATCCCGGAACGGTGCCGGTTGAGTCGCGAATCGCCGTCAGTGTGGCGCTTGCCCAGAAGCGGCTGGCATCCTTTCTCATGTAGGCACGCTCGTCGCTCGCCTTCTCGTTGTCGAGCGCCATGCGCAACTGCCGCTCGGGCAATCCCAGCAGCCGATCTTCGGACGTGTACAGCATCGCTGCGGGGCGGCCGATTGCCTCGCTCTCGCTCCAACCGAGCAGGCGCTCCGCCCCGCTGTTCCAGGTCGTGATCTGGCCGCGGGCGTCGATCATGAAAATCGCGTAGTCGGCCGTGCTCTCCAGCAGCAGTCTGGAGCGCTGCTCGTTTTCGCGCAGGGTCGCCTCCATGCGTTTGCGCTCGCTGATGTCCCAGAACGTCGCGACCGCGGCCACCATTTCCCCCGAGCGGCTCCGAATCGGCGCCGAGCTGACCGAAAGCGAACCTCGCGTGCCGTCCGCTCGCAGAAAATCGAGCTCCTCGTCGCTGACCGTCGCGCCCGCTGCGAGCGTGCGGGCCAGGGGCCAGTCCTCCGGCCCATAGACCTGACCGTTCGCATGCAGGCCTTTCAAGGTGACCGAAGCCGAGCTCCACGGCGCCCCGAGCATCGGCAGCGGGAACGGCTGACCGAACAGCTTTGCCGCGCGTCGATTGCCATAAGTGACCGTACCGGAAGGGGCATCCACCATCAGCATGGCGGCCGGCATCTGGTCGATGGCCGCCTGCAGGCGCGCCTGGGCCGCATCGACCGCCTGCTCCGCGCGCTTGCGCGCCGTGATGTCGACGAAGGTGATGACAACGCCCTCGATGCGATTGTCGGTGGTGCGATAAGGGACCGTACGCCGCAGGTACCATGCGCCGCTATGAGTGCGTGTTTCGGCCTCCGAGGGGATCAGGGTTGCGAGCACCAGGCGCGCTTCCTCGCTGAGATCGCCGTCGCTGAATTTGGGCTGGAAGTGATCGATCGGTCGCCCGATGTCAGACGGACGCAGCGCGATCAGGTCGTTCATCGCAGGAGTGAAGCGCCGTACCTGGAGCTGCATATCCAGGAACACCACCCCGATACTGGTGCTGCCCCACAGGTTCGACAGGTCATTGTTGGCGGCCTCGAGTTCTGCGATCTTCGACTGCAGCTGTCCATTGACGGTGATCAGCTCCTCGTTCATCGACTGGAGCTCTTCCTTGCTGGTCTCCAGCTCCTCGTTGGCGCTTTGCAGCTCCTCGTTGATCGAGATGACTTCTTCGTTGGAAGCCTTCAGCTCCTCGTTGCTGGACTCGAACGCCTCGACGGTGCTCTGCAGCTCGCGGCGCGCGATGCGCAGTTCGTCCTGCAGCAGCGCGTCGTTCGCGGAATCCTTCGTCACGCCCGCAGACGGCTCGCTCGGCGCGGCCGAGTCCGGCGCACTGGATGGTGTGCGCGAGCGCTCAGGCTCGAAGCTCACTCTGATGTATCCCTGGCCACCCCCCGCAACCAGCGGCGCGACCGTAATGCGAGCCCGCGACCCACCGTTTTGCATTTCGGCAGCGTCGATCACGATGCGTGCGCCGGCACGCGCCTGACGCAAAGCCTCCCGTATCGTGGGCCGGACGCCGGGGTGCAGCACCTCGAACAGAGCGCGCGTCGGTTCGCCGAGCGGCTGAATCAGAAATGGCGTCGTGTCACCATGGAAAAAGACGATGCGATCTTCCGCATCCACGACGACCGTGGGCGGCCCGAACTGCTCAAACAGCGCCTGTTGCACGGCAAACGTCGTTGCCGGACGCGGACCGTACGATGCGAGCCGAGGCGCCGCGGCGATCATGCGCGCAGCGAGTGCGGGAAGCTCCGGATGACGATGGCTGTGCGGCCCGATGCGGCGGTAAATGCGATGCTTGGGGTCGAGCGTCTCGAACACGCCCTTCAGCGAGCCCGGAGTTTCCGCACTGCCGAGGAACAGCGTGCCGCCATGCTTGAGCGCGAAATGCAGCAGCGCCAGCACGCGCTCCTGGACGTCGGGCTCGAGATAAATGAGCAGATTGCGGCAGGTGCAGATGTCGACGTGTGAGAACGGCGGGTCACGCAACACGTTTTGCGGAGCGAACACCACCATGTCGCGGATCGGCTTGCGGATCCGGTATACGTGGTCGTCCTTCTCAAAGAACCGGTCGAGGCGCTCGACCGACAGATCACCCTCGATGCCTCCCGGATACACGCCGGCGCGCGCCAATTCCAGCAACCTGACCGACGCATCGGTGGCAAAGATCTTCACCTCGATGCTCTTGCCGCAGCTGAGGATTTCCTCGGCGAGGACCATGGCGAGGGAGTAGGCCTCTTCGCCGCTCGAACACGCCGACACCCAGGCGCGAATCGGTATATTGCTTTGCCAGCCGCTCACCAGCGGCCGTACCACCAGCTCGCGCAGCGCCTCCCACGACTGCAAATCGCGAAAGAAACCGGTGACGTTGATCATCATGTCGTTGGCCAGCGCGCGTACCTCTTCCTCGCTGTCACGCAGGCGCGCCGCGTAGTCAGCCAGCGTAAACAGCGACGCGAGTCCCATGCGCCGCTGCAGACGGCGCAGCACGGTAGGTTTCTTGTAACCGCTGAAATCGTGACCCGTGTGCGTTCGCAGGATCGCGAGAATCTCGCTCAGATGCTGGCGCTCGCGCTGCAGGATCTCCTGCGCGCGCGCCGCGGCCGAGCCGCCGGCGTCGAGGCTCGCATACTTCACGTATTGAATGATGGCCGGCCCGATCTCGCCGGGCGCCAGCACCTGATCCGCGTAGCCGGCGTGGATCAGACTCGTGGGCATCGCGGGAAATTCGGCGCTCTCGGGCGATTGCGCGAAGCACAGGCCGCCGGCGGCCTTGATCGCCCGGGCGCCCGCGGTGCCGTTCGTGCCCATTCCCGAGAGCACGACGGCGATCGCCCTCTCCTGCTGCATGTCCGCCAGGGAGCGAAAGAAGTCATCGACCGGACGGCGATGGCCGCGCTTCTCGACGGGCTCGCCGAGCTGAAACACGCCGCGCTCGAGAGTGACCGTGAAGCCGGGGCGGGTGACGTAGACGTGGCCGACTTGCAGCGCCAGCCCCCCCATCACCTGCAGCACCGGCAAGGGCGTGTGACGCGCGAGGATCTCCGCCATCAGGCTGTCACGCTCGGGGGGCAGATGCTGAACGACCACGAACGCCATGGCGCATTCACGCGGCAGTGCGTCGAAGAACGCGTTGAGGGCTTCGATTCCCCCGGCCGACGCGCCGATTCCCACCACCGGGAACGGCAAAAAGGCCCGGTCGACGAAATCATCCGCAGCGGGAACCTGCGAGGGTTCGGCGGCTGATTCGTCGGGCTGAGCGGGCTTGGAGCCTTCGGGCGTCATGTAAGGGCGTGACGAGCACGGACTACCGTGTCACGATGCTGCGCTCAACCGTGCTGCGAGTGGGAATTTTTTTCCCCCGCATCGCAGCACCGCGGCGCTGCGTCGGCCGTTCCCGGCAGCCTCTGAATCGCCGCCGTTCGCGGTGAGTGATGCGTTAGCCTCAGCTATGCGATTCGCGACGCCCCCGCGCCGGGCGTGCGCAGCCGTCCCGCAGGCATATAATCGCGGGGACTTCTTCCAGCTCCGCGTCAATGCTCATGTCCGAGCCAACGACCGGGCGTTCGGTTCAGCCGGGTAAGCCGCTCGAGCCCCTGGTGCCGCTCGAGGTCGTCACGTCCACCGCCGAATTGGCGTGGCGCACATGCCGCGCACCGCAGTACGAGGCGGAGAGTCAGGTCCTGGTCGAGCTCGCCGGGCAAATGATCCGATCGCCTGCCAACATTCTGGAGCATCTGGTCAAAGCGGTCATGAGAGTGTGCCGGGGCGGCTCCGCTGGCGTGAGCATCATCGAGGAGCACCGGGGCGAGGCGCTGTTCCGCTCGCATGCGTTGAGCGGCGAGATGGCTTCGCACCTCCGGAGCACGACGCCTCGCCACTTCAGTCCCTGCGCAATGGTGGTCGACAGCAACTCCCTGCAGTTGATGTCGGACCCGCAGCTGCACTACAGATACCTGGCGGAAGTACGCCCGAAGATCTTCGAAGCGCTGCTGATTCCTTTCACTTCGGGCGCGCGCACCCTCGGAACGATCTGGGTCGTGACGCACGATGCTACGCAGCACTTCGATGCCGAGGATGGCCGCCTGCTTGCGGACCTCGGGAAATTTGCATCGGCTTCCTACCAGGCGCATGTCACGCATTCGCGCGCGAACCCTGGCGAGAGCGGCGCGCGCGCAGATGAGAGTTCACAGATGACCGCCGCGGCGGCTCTGGATGCCGCGGCGCGCGAGCTGCGTGAGGAGCTGGGGCAGGAGCTCCACTGGCATGCACAGGCTCTCAGCGATGCCAACAAAGAGAGATTAAGAACGCTGATCGGGCTGATGGATGGATTACCCGCGGTGGCGCGGAACAGAGCTACGCCAGCGCCGTCTTGAACAGCGCCAGCATCCGGCTCCAGGCTTTTTCCGCCTGATCGTGGTTATAGACGTGCGAGTCGGTCGGGCACCAGCCGTGAATGGTGCCGGCGTACACCTCGATCTCAGCAGGTAACTTCGCTGCGGCGAATGCTGCGCGCAGCACATTCTTCGTTTCGGGCTGGCGCTGGTCGTCGCTCTCCGCGATGGCGAACAGATATTGTGCTTTCATCTTCGCTACCAGCAGATGCGGGCTGTCCGGTTTGTCAGTCACCAGACCGCCGCCGTGAAAGGACGCACCCGCGCCGATGCGATCAGGGAACGCGGCCGCCGTACGCAGCGTGAACGGCCCGCCCATGCAGTAACCGCCCGTCCCCATCCGGCGCTTGCGGTCGACCGACGGTTGGCCGTCCAGCCAGGCAACAAAAGCCTTCGCGTCCGTCACGGCGGTCTGCGCGGTCAGCGAGCCCATCAGCGCCATGAGCGCTGCGCGTGTGGCAGGATCCTCGAAATCGGCGTGCTCGGGAGCGGTGGGCGCCCGCTTGGTCCGGTAGAAGGGGTTGACGACCAGGACCGAGTAGCCTGATTCGGCCAGTCTCTTCCCCATCTGCCTGAAGGCCGGACGCAGGCCGTAGATATCCGGCCACAGCAGCACACCGGGATACGTGCCCGTGGAAGGATGCGCGAAGTAAGCATCCGCGCTGCCGTCGGGCGTTTTGATATCGACTTCCGATTCCTTCACCTCGGCCGCGGCGCCTGCGACCGGTGGCAGGAGCGACAGCACGCCGGCGCCGAGGCTCAGCGCTCCAAACTGTCGCCGCGACAGCCCGGCCGACCTGAGCCGATATTCGATCATGTCCTCGAGCGAGTCGTTGTCGCACATGGTCCCTCCGCGGAAGCACGATAAAGGCATGCGTAGGTTGCACGCAAGGCACTCTTCTGCACCTTGCCCATCGCATTTCTGGGCAGCTCCGCGACCAGCAGTACGCGTTTCGGCACCTTGTAGCGAGCCAGGCGCGCATTGAGGGACTCGATGATCTGCGCTTCCGACAGCACCGCTCCGGCCTCGGGCACAATCACGGCAGTAACCCCTTCGCCAAAATCCGGATGCGGAGCGCCGAACACGGCACTCTCCGCGACGCCCGGCAGCGCATCCAGCTCCGACTCGACTTCCCTGGGATAGACATTGCAGCCGCCGCTGATGACGAGATCCTTGACTCGACCTGCGATGTGCACGTAGCCACTGCGATCGATGCGGGCAAGATCGCCGGTTTTGAACCAGCCGTCGGCGGTGAACTCGGCGCTGGTTTTTTCGGGATCCCTCCAGTAACCCGCAAAGACATTCGGTCCGGCGATCTCGAGTGTACCGATCACATCCGACTGGTGTTCCACGGCGCCACTGTCGCGGTTGGTCACGCGGACCGCGATGCCCGGCAGAGCCGGCCCGACCGAGCCTGGGACCCGGGGACCGTCGTAAGGATTCGAGGTGTTGATCAGCGTCTCGGTCATGCCGTAGCGTTCGAGAATCACGTGACCGGTGCGCCGCAGGAATTCCTGGTGGGTGGCGACAGCCAGGGGCGCCGACCCCGAGACGAACAGCCGCAGCTGCGCGGTCGCCTCGCGATTCAGACTCCGGTCCTGCAGCAGGCGCGCGTAGTGGGTCGGCACACCCATGAACACCGTGACTTCGGACATGTGTCTCAATGCTGACGCAAGATCGAATTTTGGCAGCAGCAGGATGCTCGAAGCTGATGCAAGTACGGTGTTGATCGCCGCAAACAGTCCGTGTATGTGAAACAGCGGCAAGGTGTGCATCAGCACGTCCTGGCCGGTGAAACGCCACGCCCCGGCCAGCACCGTCGCGTTGGATGCAAGATTCGCACGCGTCAGGATCGCGCCTTTTGACTGACCCGTGGTTCCGGAGGTGTACACGATCGCCGCCGGCGAGCGTGCGTCATAAGGCCCCATCGATTTGCGCTGCGGATCGCACAGCCGTGTGAGCTCCGACAGCGAGCCCTCCCCGTCCGCCCCGAGCGTCTCGACGCACTGGATGCCGGCGCGCTCGGCCAGCGGTGCGAGCACGGCTCTCTCGCCCGGAGGCACAATGGCGATGCGCGGGCTCGAGTCGCGCAGCAGGTAGTCAACTTCGTGGGGCGAGCTGGCGACATTGATCGGCACAAACACCGCGCCCATGCGCAGACAGGCGACATAAAGCAGCACCGCTTCCAGGGACTTTTCGACTCGAGCCGCAACACGATCGCCACGGGCCACGCCGCGCCGCATCAGTGCGGACGCGAGACGCGCGGACTCCTCGCGCAGAGCCTCATAGCTGAGTTGTCGACCCGCCGGGGTCCTGAGGAACAATCGGTGAGGGTGTTCGCGCGCAGCGTATTCGACCCAGTCGGCAGGATCGATGATGGACGACGCGGTGGTTTGCGAATTCACGCCCATGACCGTTCAGGGCATCATGCCATAGTGCAGCCTGATCGCCGCCGGGACGCCGGGGTATAACCCTCACCCCCGGCATCTGGTCCGGTGCGCATTGTGCCCGCCGAGCCGGCGGTCCAATTCTGGAGTAGAGTGCGGCTGAGCTGCGCGCCGACCACAACCCCTTCGCGCGCTAGCCCATGCCGTCCCGTGGGTCGGACCGCGAGCCTGCCCCGGGCTTCCACTTCAGCGACACAGGAGAGCCTCGTGGCCAAGCCGAACTACCATCAGGCAAGAAAACAGAAGGAACTGGCGCGCAAAGCGCGCCAGCAGGAGAAGCAGCAACGTCGGTCAGCTCGCCCGAGCGCTCCCGAGACCAGCCAGGTGGAAACGTCGGCCACTCCGCGCGATCCGACTACCGGGAGCGCAACGTGAACCCCGCACGTTTCAGCGCCGCTGCCCGCCAGGAGCGCATGGACCGACTGCGTCGCGACCGGGCAGCCGCGCTGGCGCTGCGGGTCGCCTTCCCGGCCGTGCAACATCTGCGTCTGGAGCTCAAGTTCGAGAGTACGACCTCGAGCACACCGACACTGCAGTCGCACGTACTGCATCCGCCGGCGCGCGCGTTCTTCGAGTTCCCCTGTCCTTATGCCGACTGCGACGGACAGTTCGATCTCACCAGTGCCGTCAAAGCAGCCCTCGCGGACCCGGCGCATCAGGCGGCAGGGGTACTGGAGTGCTCCGGCCTGCGTGTGCGGGACTACGCCTCAAAACGACCTTGTCAGTTGCACCTGATCTACACGGTCACGGCAACGTATCACGCCGACACCTGAAACGCGCTTTGCTAGGACGGCAGCGCAGCCCGGCATTCACACTGCCAGATCTCGAAGCAGGCGCGATGAAATCGGATCGTCTCCGGAGTTACGCCTGGCGTAAAGTCTATCGTATACGATGCTTGCGCTGAGGTAATGCGCTCGCCACATCCACCGCACGAACCTCCGCCGCTGTACTCGCCCAGGCGGCGCCACAACTCACCGTGCGGCAGAGTTCGCTGCCTCAGTCGCCTGCGAATGGCGAGCGTCGCTGCAGCATGGTCCATGGGGTTCTCCTCGCTCGCGCCGGGCGGTGAGATCGTCGGGCGGGTGCCTCACCCTGCACCTTCCGCCTGGTGAGCGCAATGCTCACGCACGCGTAGCGCGCGCGCGTTTTATCCCCCTCTCGCCTGCGCATATTTTGCGCATGAGTGCCGCCGGCCAGGCCCGCCAGTCCGGCGCTAAAGACGCGCGCGGCCACGGCAGCGCATGCCGCGCACTCGCAAACAGGCAAGGTGGCGGCCTTGCGGAAAAACCTGTAATCTGCCTGCCGGCTCGTAACTTTCGGCTTGTCTGCCTTGGCCCCCGTGCGCAACCGACGCTCCATCCGGCCAATCTCTCACCCTCGCAAAGCTTGACGAACCAGGAGGCAGGACCTATCTGCCGGTGTTTTTCTATTCTCTCGTGAGTACTCTGCAAATGACCAAACTATATGTCGGAAATCTCCCTTTCACCGCAACCGATGAGGCCGTCCGCGCCCTGTTTTCCAAGCACGGAACCGTCGAGAAGGTCTCTCTGATCACCGATCGCGACACGGGTCGCCCGCGCGGCTTCGGCTTCGTGGAGATGTCGAATGCCGACGCATCCCGCGCCATGCAGGCGCTGAACGGCACCGACTTCGATGGCCGCCCCCTCAAAGTCAACGAAGCGCAGGATCGCGAGCGGCCGGGCGGCGGCAATCGCGGCGGGCCGCGCCGCTACTAAGAACTCATGTTCCATCGACACCGCTCCCGGCCGTGCACTATGGCCGGGAGCGGTGTTTTGGTCGGCATCCAAGTCCCGGTCGACCCGAGCAGGCAGCGGACAGCCCCGGCGGCGCGCTCCTCAATTCAACGGGCAATTCCATGAGCGAATACGAATTCACCATTTCGCTTCGCATCCGCCATCCCAGCGTCGACCCGCGCACCATCACGGAGACGCTCGGCATCGATCCGCAACACACCTGGAAAGCCGGCGATCCGCGCCGCGGCGCTGCGGGTGAGGCACGCGAGGGCGCCTATCGAGAGAGTTACTGGATGGGAAGACTGATGCATGAGCCGGAACTCTCTTCCGGCCGGCTTTCGGTGGAGAGCGTGCTGCTGCAAACGCTCGCTCAACTGCGCCGATCACACGCATTCCTGCAGCAGCTCACTAGCGGTGAAGGCGTAGCCGAGCTTCATGTCAGTCTGTTTGTCCGCGAGAATTTCCGACTGGACCTGACGCCGGAGACGCTCGGCCTGCTCGGCCGACTCGGATTGGCGGTAGCGCTCGAAATCCATCCGCACTCCCCGCACGACGCCGGCCCTGTAACGGCGAGCTGAAGCTCGTTGACGGCCCGAGCCCCGGGCGGCGCGCGGATCCCCGAACCCTGGTAGCGGACCTCAAGGGGCTCGCAGACAAAGCGTGACGCGGTTGGGAATTGGCCCGCTGACCTTGCGCTGCAGAGCGTACGACGCTTGAGAATCGTGACGGCGTCCATGCACCCGCCGGGCCTTGCGTTTGACAATAACAGGGCAACACAAGGCGCGATCCTGAGTTCATGCCCAACGCATCCCCGAGCCTAAGACTCCGTGCTCTTCCGTCGGTCGCGACGCTGGTCGCCGAGCGCGCCCCCGTCGCGCTGGGCGGCGTGGCTGCGCCCGGCAAGTTGACCGAAGGCCCCCACTTCGCGGACGTCCAGCAACTCATGGCAGCGGGATTCACGCCCGATGCCGTGTTGCTCGCCCCCGGCGACGCACGCCAGGCCGCGACCTGGCTGGAATCCCTGCGGCGGGACGTGCGTCTCGGGCTCGCGCCCATCCTGCTCAATCGATCCTTCGGCGAAGCCATCGATGCTCTCAGTGATGGTGTCGCCTCGACCTCTGAGAGCGCAGCTCAGCATGCCGCGGCGATAACCGCCCGCGCCACCTCGCTCGGCCGGCGCGAACTGCCCGAGGGCGACGAGCGATTGCTGGCCTTCCTTTATCTTCGCACCGGACGGGTGCTGACACCGGTTGCCGACTGGCGCGACCAGCGCATCTATCGCTACCCGCTGGCAGATGCGCTCGGCCGACCGGGTGAGGATGGCTTCCTGATGCTCGACCGCCTGCGCCGCCGCGGATTGCTGGAGACGGCCAGTCTGATCGAGCGGGTGCATACCTGTCCGGCATGCTCCGCCGGACAGTTGTTGTTCATTGAGACCTGTCCCCAATGCGGCAGCATCGACACGGTCGAGCAGAACTTCCTGCATTGCTACGCCTGCGGCAACGTCGGTACCCAGGAAGAGTACCTCACGCAAGGCGGGCTCGGCTGCCCGAAATGCTCCGCCCGGCTGCGCCACATCGGTGTCGATTACGATCGCGCGCTGGAGACGCTTGCCTGTCGAGGCTGCGGGGGGCGCTTCACGGAGCCCAACGTGAAGGCGCGTTGCCTCCAATGCAACAAGCTTTCCAGCAGCGACGAGCTCACGGAGCGCCGCTATCACGGGCTGTGCCTGTCCGCGGCGGGCGAGCTGGCCGCACGCACCGGCCAGGTAGGCGACCTGTTCAAACTCATGGACGAGTTCAGCCAGGCTCATCCGGAGTACTTCACCCGCACGCTCGAGTGGCTTCTGGGCCTGTCCCGCCGTCATAGCGAAGTGCAGTTCGGACTCATTTGCCTGAGATTCACCAACGTTCACCTGCTCACCGCGCGGCTGCCGCGCCACCACGTCGCACAGATGTTCGATGCGCTGGCGCAGCGCCTGCGAGCCCTGATCCGCACGACCGATCTGTTCATGCGGGACGACGATGAATATTGCTGGCTGCTGCTCCCGCAGACTGCGCCGGCGGGCATGGGCACCCTGGTGGAGCGAATCGCCGCGCTCAGCGAGGCCGCGATGCCGGATGAAGGACTGCACATCCAGATCGTGACCTCCTCCTTCAGCTCCGTCGACGCTGACGAGGGTATTACCAATGCCCGGATGCTGATGGGCAATTTGCGGAATCGCGCCGGCTGATGGATACGCTGCTGACGCTCACCGGCGCGTGGCTCACGCTGCGGCAACTACTGGAGGCCGCGTGGCACTCCGACTGGTTCACTGTCGCACTGAAGTTCTTTCCGATCGTGCTGCTGTGCGAATTGCCGGTACAGCTGTTCGTGATGCTCGGCGCTCTGCGCCGCTACCTCGAGCAGCGCCATAGCGCACTGCACCCGCTGCAGTTCCGTCCAAGGGTCTCCTGCGTCATCACCTGCTACTCCGAGGGCGCAGACGTACAACAGACGATCCGCACACTGGCGGAACAACTCTATGACGGTCAGATCGAGATACTCGCCATCGTCGATGGCGCCGTGCAGAACCGCCACACTCTCGTTGCGCTGCGTGCCCTGCAGACCTACGTCAATGCGCTGCGCCACCGCCGCCTGGAAATCGTCCCCAAGCTGCAGCGCGGTGGGCGCGTCTCGAGCCTCAACCAGGGCCTGGCGCTCGCGAGCGGCGAGATCGTGCTGGCGCTGGACGGGGACACTTCTTTCGACAACGACATGATCCAGCACGCCGTGCGGCACTTCGCGGACGCGAACGTCGTCGCGGTCTCCGGCAATCTGCGTGTACGCAATGTCGCCAGCACCCTCGTGACACGGTTCCAGGCGCTCGAGTACATGCTCTCGATCCACCTGAGCCGTGCCGGCCTGGACGCCTTCAACGTCGTCAACAACGTCTCCGGCGCGTTCGGCGTCTTCCGTCGCAACTTCCTGCGGCGGATTGGCGGTTGGGACAGCGGCACGGCCGAGGATCTCGATCTCATACTGCGCATCAAGAAGTATTTCACGCGCTACCCAAATCTACGCATCCGCTTCGAGCCGCGTGCCGTGGGACATACCGATGCGCCGGCGAGCTTGCGGCAATTCCTGAAACAGCGGCTGCGCTGGGACGGCGACCTCTCCTACCTGTACCTGCGTAAATATCGGCACCACCTGCGCCCTGGACTGCTGGGCTTGCGCAACTTCATCGCGCTGGTGTGGACCGGCCTGCTGTTTCAGCTGGCCCTGCCGTTCGTGGTCGTGGGCTACACGAGCTACGTGTTACTGGTGTATTCGGCGGATGTGGTCCTGGGCGTGCTGGCGTTCGTATATCTCTTCTACATCGTGCTCGCCGTGCTCATGTACGCGGAGTACTGGCTGTTGTACTCGGAACGCAAACGCCAGGACCTGCGGGTCGCCTGGCTGCTGCTGGTCTTTCCGGCATTCACGTTCGTCACCCGCTGCTGGAACGCCGTGGCGACGCTGAACGAGTTGCTGACGAAATCGCACCTCGACTCCGCGATGGCGCCGTCCTGGGTATTGCGGCGGACCAAGTACTGACCGCAATGGCTACCTGCCCACGCACTCTGGTGAGTCTGATCCCGGCGTTTCTCATGGGGCCAGCGGTCGCGCTCGCTCTGCCGCCGCTGGAGCAACTCGAAACCCGCATCGAGCTGTCACCCGCCGCGCAACTCTCCGAGCGGGCCTACGAATCCACGCGCGACTCCCTGAGCGCGGGTCGGATCGGCCTGGGCGTGAGCGCGTTCGGAAGTGTCGGCTACGCGCACAACCACGACATTATCGATCCGCTTCACGCATGGACCTACAACCAGGGTGTGGCCGGGGGCGGCCTGTCCATACCGGTACTCGGCAGCCGACTGCAGCTCGAGGACTCCCTGAGTGAGCAGCAGGTACAGTTGATGCAGCTCGACGCCCGCCGCCAGCTGCAGCGGCGCGAGCTGGTGGCGCGTCTGCGCAAGGCGTACGGCGACTACTGGCAGGGGCAGCGGCTGGAGCTGCTCGCGCGGAACTATCTGCAGGATGAGCCCACCCTCGAGCGCGTCGTGGGGCTGCGCACGCGCGCGGGCCTGCTGCTCGAGGCGGACCGCCTCGAGCTGCTGAGCGGTTTCTCGCTGGCGCGGCGCGACGAAGCGGCGGGCGGTGCGGATCGGGAAGTCGCTCTGGGCCTGATGCGCGAGCTCACCGGTCAGGACCTCGACGGCGGGATCGCCGTCAGGCCGGTGGTGCCGACGGCGTGCGTGCGCAAGCTCGATGCGAGTGATGACTGGGCCGCTTCAGACCCGGAACTGGTCGGCCTGCAGAGAGTCGTGGCCATACGGGAAACCAACCCGCGTGACAACGCCCTGTATCCGGTGCAGTCGAACGTTCAGCTGGCTTACCAGACTCGCGAGGACATGCCCACCGGCCAACGTGGCGGGTCCGCGGTCCTCAGCTGGTCGTTTCAGGTTCCGGTCGAATACGGGTCGCAGCGGCGGCTGCTCGCCCGAGCGGCGGCCGCGCAGCTGTCCCGGGCCCGTCTCGAATTCGAGATCCGACGCCAGGAGCTGCAGCAGCAGCGTCGCGAGCTCATCGTCCGGGCGGCGGTGCTGCAGCAGAGTGCACAATTCGCCGCGCTACGGCTGGCTGCTGCGGACGCCGCAGTCGAGGAACGGAGTCTGCGTGCGGTCAAACTCGAAGGCGATGTCGCTGAGCAGCTGCAAAGAGCGCGCATCCAGCACTACGGCGCTGCCAAGGCGCTGGTAGAAGCCGACCGAGCCATGGTGTACTGGTACGCGGACTGGGCGCGCTTCGAGATGGCTCCCTGTAACGAGCCCGACGCCACGACTGCGGCGCAAGCGGCCACCGCAGTTCGGGCCGCGCGCCTGCGCACCGCAACCGCTCAGTCGGCGGATTCCGCCGCCGTCCAGGCTGCGACGGCCGTCCCGGCCAATCGGGCACTCTATCTGTGGCGCTCGGCCGAGTGGTTGAGGAATACCGCCACCGAACTTGGCGAACGCAAGTTCGGCGAAATCCATGCCGCCGGTATCGCGCGACTGTTGATATCCCTCGACGCCGAGCAGATGCGCCGCGCCCTAGCCGACCCGGCGCCGCTGGTGCGTGCCGTCCGCAGCACCCACGAGCACGGGTTCCGGGTGGAACTGCTACTCGGAGATCCGGGTTGGATCCGGCCGGAGCAGCGCGGCGGGCTGCTTGCAATCATCGATGGCCTTAAATCTGTGCCGTTCGACGGCCTGCATCTGGACCTGGAGCCCGAGCAGCTCGACTCCGCGGCTGACAAGCTCCCGGCGCTCCTCGGCTTGCTGGCGCAGACGCTGGCCGCGGCAAGCGCGGCGAGTCCCTGGCCGCTCGCGCTCAGCATCCATCCGCGCGATCTCGACGTGCGGGTCGGGGACTCGAGCTTCGCGGAGCTGCTGCAGAGGCTGCGAGTCTCGCCAACCATCATGGTGTACGTCGCAAACCCCGATCGCGCAGTGGCGATCGCCGCAGCCCTGCTCGGGCACTATCCGCAAATGTCGTTCAGCGTCGCGCTCAGCCTGGAGAAGTCACTGGGTCCGCAGGAGAGCCTGTGGTCCTATCCTGAGGACGAGCGCCGCCGGCGCATCGAGCGGGTGGAAACAAGACTCGCGGCCGCCAACTTCTCCGGACTCACTCTGCAGCTGGAGGACGGTTGGGGTGATGCCTCGGGCCTCGCCAGGCTCGCCACCGGAGAGTGACGATGCAGGTACATTTTCGTCCCAGACAGCGCGCACCCGACGAGTTGGGTGGAGTAAAGATCCCGTATGTCGGGGCCAGGGGCAAGCGGCACAAGATCGCGTGGTACCTGATTCTGTTCGCGGTGCTGTCGCCGATCCTGCTGCTGCTGAGCGGGGTGGTGGGCAGCTGGCTCACTCTTACCGCCAACGGTACGGTGATTCTGGAACAGCAGGAGATCCGCGCTACGCGCGCCGGGCGCATCAGCCTGCTGAACGTCGCCGCCGGCGATGTGGTCAAGGCGGGAGAGACGCTCGCCGCGCTTGACAATCTCGAGCTCGACGCGGCCGCCGCCCGCAATGCCGTCGAGCGGCAGGCGGCGGCGGCGGTTCGTCGCAGCGTTTCAACGCAGCAGCAATCCGCAACTGAGGAATTGCGGGTCCGGGAGCGGCTGGTGCGTTATCAGCAGGATCGCCGCGCAAAAATCGCCGATCTGGTGCGCGCGGGGGCGGCGACGGTCGCCGAACTCACGGCGGCCGAGTCGGCGGCCGCGGAGGCCGAAGTGGGGCTGCTGCAGACCCGTGCGGCTGCCGCACGCGCCCCCGGCGTCAGTACCGCAGAGGTCGATCACGACTTGCTCGAGAGCGAGCAACGTTCAATGACCCTTACATCGCCCTACGGCGGCCGCGTCCTCGATATTCTGGCCAAGCAGGGGGAGTACGTGTCCCCTGGAGAGCCGTTGATCGTTCTGGCGCGGATCGACAACCCGCGCGTGGTCGCCTACGCGTCTCCGAAGTTCGGAAGCCGGCTAACAGTCGGCATGACAGCGACGATCCGTTTTCCGGACGGAACGCGGACGCAGGCGCGCATAGCGGAGCCGCCGACACTCACGCAGCGCATGCCTGCGGACCTCGTGGACCAGTTCGGGCTGCGCCCGATGACGGTGGTACTGAACCTCCTGCCGAAGGAAAAACTGAGCGACAACCAGCGGGTTCAGGGGTTACCGGTATCGGTGCGCTTCCACTACGAGTGGGAGTCGTCCGCGATCGGGGGGTTTGTTGGGGCAATGCTCGGTGAGTTGAGTCGGTAGGGTAACGGGCATCGTCGCGCTGCGCTTCAGCTGCCCTGGTGCGCGGCTTGCCGGTAGCCGACAAAAACCCGCTTTGGAATCATGCAATGCACGCCCTTGCGGATGTCGACGACCTGGGTCACACGACAGTCCCCCACGATCGAGGCGAGCGCGTAGGCCTCGTCGCGACTCATCGGGACGATCTGCTGACTGGCGAGCCAATGGACGGTCTGCTCAACGGCGATTTTCATCGCCTGATTCAGGTCCTCGTCGTAACCCATGAAGATCCAGTCCGTCTTCGTTTCCGCCCATGGCCAGTCGGTCTTCAGATCCTTGCGCACGATGGGCCGAATCTCGATTTCCTTGTAGGCACACTCGAGCGCCGTCAGGTTTACCTCACCGTTTCCCTGCCGGCAGTGGGAATCGCCGGTCCAGATCAAGCCACCCTGGAGAAACACCGGCAGATACAACGTCGAACCGGCCTGCAGCTCGTTCAGATCCATGTTCGAGCCGTTTTTCCAGGGCCGCAGCGTACTGGTGCGCCCCTTCGCATCGTGAATCGGTGGACCGGCCTTAGCCTCCGGTTCGTTCGGGTCGACCCCGACCGCGAACGTTCCGGGGAAGGGCTGCAGATCGATCACGATTCCCGGTTTGAACTCCGTTTGCATCTTGACCAGATCGAGCTTGTAGTAGCGAACGAATCCTTCCGGGAATTCCGGCGCAAGCAGACCCACGGTCGGAAAATCCTTGCCCGGCAGGTTGAAGTTGAAAGCGTCGGGTTTGGGAACGATCTTGAGTATCCGAACCTCCAGCGTATCGCCGGGCTCCGCCCCCGACACGTAAATGGGGCCGGTAATCGAGTGCGGGCCGCCTCCGTCGTTTTCCTTCCGCAGCTTCACGATTCCATCCATGTCTACGCCGGGTCTGATCTGCCCCAGTGAATGCGAGATCGTTTCGATGGACACGGTGTCACCAGAGTTGATGACCAGCTTCGGCTTCTCGCCAGGGTCGTACCAGCCCCATTGCACGTTTGCCGGCGTCGCGGGCAGAAAATAGTGTTTCGATGCGCCTGAGGCGTGTGCGTTGGATTCAGACCCGCTTCCCTGTTGCGTGTGGCCCGGAAGTGCAAACGCGAAAATCAACGCGATCGTTGCCGGCACAGCGACTGATGGTCTCATGGTGAGCTCCTGCTATGGGACCCTGGGCCGCACCACCAGCACCAGGATTACGGCCAAGATCAGCAGGACGAAGCCGACAACCGCGAGCGGAATCCATTGCCGGCCCGGCGCTTGGGTCCCCGTCAGAGAAACCTCATCCGTGGGGACGACGAAACTCGTGAGCGCTCGCTTGTAGGCTCGCCACAACAGCGCGTACGGCAGCCCCACCACGAGGCAATAGATCGCGGCGAAGATCGACACGCTGCCAAGCAGATGGTGCGCCGGCCGGTCGTACGATCCACGAGCGAACCATGAAGCGCAGACCTGCGAGAGCATCAGCCCGAACACCAGAATGTACAGGTGCCCGAAATAGAACATCTTGAGAAACGACCTGATCTTCTGTTCCTCGGCAGGAGATCTCACCAGGTAGCCTCGCTTGCGTGAGTCGCCGGAGAATGCGACAACCCGCCCCGCTGGCGTGTCCCGGAACGAGCGATCCACCATAGCGTCGATGAGCCCCACAGTGCTTTGCTCCTGAATTGTCATTGCGTGCCCGGCCGCTGCGTCCAGCTTGGCACACGCCAATCATCAAAGTCGATCTGATGGTGGAAAGGGAGGGACTTGTTTCCCTTGTTCCCCTCCCCTAAGCCCTTGTTTTTGGCGTAGTCCAGTGCGACGCCTAGAGGCAAATTAACAGATTTTGTGTACCAGATGTGTACCAACACTGGCGGACAGCATGGCCGTACAGAAGCGTCGACGCGTCACAAGCTTTCCCGGCGCGCGAAGAGCGTGCCCGGTCCCCAAAGCACCCGGCTGGCGTAAGGTATCCGTTTACGAAGTCATCCGGCCCGGTCGCGGAGCGAGCGACTATCCATCTTCCTCTAGATTCCTCAACAGCAACTTCACGGCAAAGGGAAGCGACTACAGGAAGCGTGATGTCCGCGACTGAATAGTTCGCTTCAATAAGTGAGGGAATCACATCCGAGTAGACCTCGCGGGTGCTCCGCCGGGAAGCAACTCTTACTGCACTGTGGTAGAACTCCCGACCGACGGAGGCGGCCGTCTTGGCACTCCTAGACGCCGGCCGCACAATCTGTCGCGCCGAACCATAGCGACGGGAGCCATGTTGGATCAGTTCCGACCGGACGTGCAGGGAAATTCCCCATTCATCGTGGGGGTATCGGGTCACCGGGATCTCGACCCCGCGGAACTCCCGCGCCTCAAGGACAACGTTGCGGCGTTTCTCACCCAACTCAAGTCGTATCTGCCCGACACGGAGGTGCACATGTTGGTCGGCATGGCGCCAGGGGCAGACCTCCTGGTGGTCGAGACGGCCCTGGATCTTAATGTCCAGGTCGAGGCCGTACTGCCCATGTCGCTGGGCCAGTATGCGGCCGATTTCGAGCCCGACACGCTGCAGCACCTCAAGGAGCTCCTGCGCCACCCGCGCGTTCATTGTGTGGAGCTGCGTGCCGATGCCCAGGAGTCACGGGACGTGGCACCGCTATCGTCCGTGGATGCCCGCAACGCGATGTATGCCAACCTCACCGACACGCTCATTCGGCGCAGCAGCCTTCTGCTCGCCCTTTGGGACGGGCGTCCATCGAATCTCTCCGGCGGCACAGCCGACACGGTGCTTCGCTACCTGGGCGTGCACACCGATGAGAGCCAGGATGCCGACGCGCTGGGATTTGTCTCCGAGGTCGAAGAGCTCGACCCGGGGACGCGGTTGGTGTACTGGGCTCCCACCGCGCGCATCAATGTCGCACCGCTGCCGCTTCAGCGAGCCCCGTGCTTTCTCTCAGGCGCGGGGGACAACACTCTGCAGGCGCACCCCAGCATGCCGCCCTGGCTCAAAATCCAACTAGAGCAGTTCAACGATTACAACCTTGAGTTTCGCACTCTCTCGGCATCAGGAAGGCTCGGCACGCCTGACTCGCTGCTCGCGCCCCTGCCACGCTTGGGCGCAGGCTCGAGGTCCGAGCTGCTCGAGGACATCAACGCGCAGTACACCAAAGCAGATGCGCTCGCGGTGTACTACCAGCGCCGGTCCGACCGTCTCTTCGACTTGTTTGCCATCATGGCATTCGCCATGGGCATCGCCTATCTTATGTACGACAAGCTGACCTCATCGCGCGCGCTGCTGATCGTTTATCTGGTCATGCTTTTCACCGGGTTGGGAGCGTATTACGTTCTGGAGGGTCGGCGCTGGTTCAGCAAACACCTGACCTACCGGGCGCTCGCGGAAACTTTGCGGGCGCGATTCTATCTGCGACTGGCCGGCGCCGATCACCGGGTGAACTCGGCCGAGGTGCTCGCGCTCTCGGGAATCGATCGCTTTGAGGGTTTCAGCTGGATTGCATTTGTACTGAAAAGTATCGAGCCAGCGGATATCCCGGTGCTCACCGACCGACCGCCGGAATCTCCCCGACAGCGTTGCGTAGAGGAAGCGTGGATCGAGAACCAACACCGTTATTTTACCGTCAAAGTCGCGGTACTGGAGAAGCGCAGCCGTCGGATTGAACGCCTGAAGCGGGCGCTGCTGGTGAGCATTCTGGTCGTCATCTCCTCGCTGTTCATATCAGGCGATACGTTCGATCGTATGCAGACACTGCGCGGCATCTCGGTCAAGAACATGCTGACCTTCACCTTGGGGCTAATGGCCATCCTGCTCGGCGCCTGGGAGCTGCATCAGAACAAGATGGCGACCCGTGAACTGCTTTGGCAGTACCGCAACCAGCGCGGGCATTTTGCCCGGGCAAAGGTCTTGCTTTCGAGGGTAACGTCGGTGCGTCGGCGCAACGAGGTGCTCGCCGAACTCGGCAAGGATTCGCTCATGGAGAGCTATCTATGGACGACCCATCGCTACCATCGCGAGCATGAGCCGCCAGGAGGCTGACGACGATTCCGCGCGAACGGGGGCTAAAGGCGACTGGCGCGCAGCAATGTCGCACCGACTGGCAATGAGGAAACGTGCTCAGATTTCTTCGGGAATTACGCGCGTGACCACGTCGCCCCCGTCGGTGCTGGTCCACCGGTTGTTCGAGCCGGAGTGGGTATATTCCTCGAACATCAGGTAGCGCACCACATCGCGGAATCTCAGCTCACGCTCTGCCGGTCACTGTTGCCGAATCCCGCAGTAAAGTCCCGGTAGAGAGTGAAGCTGCCAGCCGTCGTCGACAATGCACCGGGAATCATCCATAGGCTCGAAACCTCCCAGCTCATGACAGCGGTTGAGGCGAAGTTCGAAGCACGCGCTGGTCGCAGCGCGCGCTCATGGCGGCGCCCCGTCGGTACCGTCACCCGGAAGCAACCGTTGCAAGACCTGGGAAAAACTCCAGCCCGCGCGCGGAGCGTTGTGCTCCAGAATCCAGATCAGGTCGAACCGGTCATCCGGCCAATGGACGGGACAGCCCGGCAGCTTGCCGGCGATTTCCATGACCAGCCGCGGAATGGCGGCATGGTGCCAGACAATCAGCGCCGGTAATGGGGCCGCGATCACTACCGCCGCCAGCGCTGCCTCTTCTTCTTCGGCATACGCATGATTGACCGGGATGCCCAGGGCAGCCGCCAGCGGGCCCGCAGTGTGCATCGCCCGCAAGCTGGGACTGTCCCTGGTAGCATCAGACGCGAAAATCGAGCGAGGTGTCTGAATCCTGGAGCCATCCGGCAGGCCTCCGGGCGGCGCGAACAGATGCACCAAGGCGCCCGCCCGTTGCCAGCCGCGCACCGTCAATTCGTGATGCGCAGGACGGCCGTCTTCGCTGACGCCCCGGTCATGACTGCCATGCTGATGCTTTTCCGCATGCCGGATGATCATGATCTTCAACATGCCGGTGACCCCCTGGTCGTCGTCGGCAATGCTTGCACGACAACCGGAAGTTGGACAACACTCTCCGGAGGAAAAGGTACTAAAAAGGGCGCCCATTTGCGGGGTCTCTGGTTGCGCCTTGCTTGGCTGGCGACGGCCCTAGCCCTAGCCATACCTGCCACAGCCGCCCCCCCGCATCGCATCGTTGCGGTCGGCGACCTGCATGGCGATTTTTCCGCCTGGCGGGATATCCTGCGTTCCGCAAGCCTGGTCGATAACCATGGCCACTGGACCGGCGGCGACATGGTCTTAATCCAGACCGGCGACGCCGTCGATCGCGGCCCTAATTCGCTCGAGATCATCCAGGATCTCATGCGGCTGCAGAAAGAAGCGGCCCGCGCCCACGGTCAGGTCATCGCCATGGTCGGCAATCACGAAGCCATGAACCTGACCGGTGACCTGCGCTATGTCTCCGCCGCCGACTATGCCGGCTATGCCGACCGCCGGTCGGCCTTGCGGCGCGAGAATGTCTACAATTCCAACAAGACTGCTATCGAAATGGCTTATCGCCAAAAAGACCCGCCGATGAGCGGCGACGCGATCAAGAAGGCCTGGTTCGAAGCCTTCCCACTAGGGCGCATCGAGCACCAGATCGCCTGGAGCGATCACGGCGAGATCGGTCAATGGGTCGTGAAAAATCCTGTTGTCGTCCTGCTGGACGGCACGCTGTTCGTGCATGGCGGTATCAGTCCGGCTTATGTCAATCTGACCGTGGCGGAGATCAATGTCCGCGCCGCAGCCGCGCTGACGGCGCGAAACACCGATCCTACAGCGATCATCAATGACGACCAGGGGCCGCTCTGGTACCGGGGGCTTGCGCAGCCGCTGGCGTCCAACAACGGCGAGACGCTCGCGGCGCCGACGCCAGCCCAGATTCAGCCGGCCGGCGAAGATCAGCTGGATGCCCTGCTATCTGCTTATGGCGCGAGGCGAATCGTGGTCGGTCACACGCCCATCCTGTCGGGAATCGCCCTCTTCCATGGCGGAAAGCTGATCTGCATTGATACTGGAATATCGGCCGTGTATGGCGGTACGGTCTCTTATCTGGACATAGTCGATGGGACGCCCGTCCCGCATGCCGTCGCACGATCTCAGCAAACCTCAAAACAGGGAGCGCCGTGATGTGCTTGGTTCGGAAAATGGCCTTCGCTGCCGCGACGTTTTGCATCCTGTCCTGGGCAAATCCCGTCCGCGCTGCCGAAGGCCCCAAACCGTTGTTTGCCAGCGACGATGTGCTGAGTCTGACCCTCACGGGACCCTTCGACACGATTTCGCGCGACATGGGCGCCAAGCCGGTCCCCGGTGTGCTGAAGGTTGGCGGCGCGGCGCCAGAAACCCTGCCCGTGACCTTGTCGGTGCGCGGCATCACGCGGCGCAAGAAAGAAGTATGTGCCTTTCCGCCCCTGCGCGTGGAGTTCCCGGAAAAACCCGGACCGGATTCCATCTTCAAGGGACAGAAGCACCTCAAGCTCGTGACCCATTGCCAGCGCGATTACCAGCAATATCTGCTGCTGGAATATACCGCCTACCGGCTATACCGCGCCCTGACCCCGGAAAGCTTCAACGTCAGACTTGCCAAGATTGACTATACCTATAAGGACGGCCACGCCCTCATCACACGGCTCGGCTTTTTTATTGAGGATGTCAATGACGTGGTGAAGCGCAACGGGCAGGAACGGCTCAGGGGTGTCAGAAGAATATCCGCCTCGCAACTGGATGCGGCCGCCGCGGCGCGCTATGCGGTGTTTGAGTACATGATCAGCAACCTGGATTGGGCCATGACGGCCGGTCCGGCCGGCGCGGATTGCTGCCACAATGCCCGGCTGATGGGTGCCAACGGCGTGACCGGCGCATCGAGGGGCCTGATCCCCGTGCCTTATGACTTTGACTATGCCGGCCTGGTCGACGCGCCCTATGCCGCGCCGCCGGACGGGATCCATGTCGCCAATGTGAGAGTGCGGCGCTATCGCGGCTTCTGCGCGCATAACGAGGAGGCCAAGGCGTTCCTCGCGGAAGTTTCCACCCGCCGTGACTCGCTGATGGCCATTCTCAACGAGACGCCGCAGCTGGAAGACAGGACGCGCCGAAAGGCGGCCGGTTATCTCGGCGACTTTTTCGAGGAGGCCGGATCGCCTTCCAAGGTGGCCGATCTCATGAAAGTGTGTTTGCGTTAATCGCGTAGAGGGACCGGGGCCATACGTCGTGCCACATCTAAACCCTGACAAAGCTCAAGCCCTGTTTGACGGAACGCATGGTCCGGCTGCCGCGCTGGACTGGTCCGGCCTGACAGACGTGCGATTCATCGCGAACTCGGTCGGCATCCTGCTGCTGGCCACCCTGCTGGGCGCCGTGATTGGCTACCACCCAGCGACGCGGCGCACGATAGACGGGCTGCATGAAGCGGACATGCCGCATGTCTACGTGATGTATGCGTTGATCGGCGCGGTGATCGGCGTGGCCGTACGCGAATTCGGCACCGTGGTCGGTTTGGTGGTGTTCGGCATCGGCGGTCTAACCCGTTTCCGCTCGGCGGCAGATTCGCCGCGCGACACGGTGCGGCTGATCATCGTTACCCTGGTGGGACTGACCGCGGGCCTCGGCCTGTTGCATTTTGCGGTGATCATCACGCTGTTCACCTTCGCCCTGATCTATGTCTTCGATACCAGGCCGCCCTACCGCATCCGGGTGGAAGGCATAGCGAGGGATCGCGCCGGCAGGTGCACCGAGGTCTATCGCGGCATTCTGAAGGCGCATGGCTGCAGCATCATCGCTGAGCATCATTCGCTGGAAAAGGCGCGGATTGAATTTGTCTTCCGCTTGCCCCGCCGCAGCACCCGCGACCGGCTGGACGTGGAGTTGCGCAGCATTGCCGCCGATTTGCGCGGCGAAGTGAATTGGGAAGTCCGCTAGCCGGGCGTTCAACGGGGTAACTGTAGCGCCGATCAACCGAGGTGCTGAAAACCTGATTAGGCCACCTACCGGCCAGACTGAATCCCCAGATTCCATCATCTCAACAGCAGCGGCAGCTGAATTCCGTTCGGAGCACCCCCTCGGAAGGGCTATTGTCGCCTACGCCAGGGCACGTGATCTCCCCATATCGGAGCCCGAGCGCTTCGCTTTGATTGGTGGAAAGGGAGGGACTCGAACCCTCGACCCCGGCATTATGAGAGGATGCCGGCGCTGAAAGCCTCTTCGAGGGCGCCGGATTCGCCGCCCGAGCAATCCCGCAGCGGTCACTCGAGCGCAGGATCGAAGCCATAAACCCTGAGCATCTCGGGCAAGCGTTCATGACGATCGTTCGGACTGAGGATGCGCTGGAGGCCAAGCGCATCGTCACCTTTCTACGCTCGGCGCCGAGGTCTTCAGCGCCTACCTTCCGAATCCCCGCGGGCCGCTCTTCATGCAGCTGATCGAGCGCACCTTCGGCAAGAACGTCACGACGTGCACCTGGGATACTGTGAGAAAAGTCGCAGCCGCCCTCGAGAGGCTGCCGTGACCGGCGCTGCCAGCGCGGGTTTACTGCTCTATCGCCAGCGTGGCTCACGCACCGAGGTCTTTCTGGTCCACCCGGGGGGCCCGTATTGGGCCAACAAGGACGACGGTGCCTGGTCGGTGCCGAAGGGCCTCGTCAAGGCGCAGGAAGACGAGCTCGCCTGCGCCTGGCGCGAATTCAAGGAAGAGACCGGGTTCGACGCCGAAGGACGCGGCTCGGAGCACGACCTTGGAATATTCGCGCAACCGAGCGGCAAGCGGCTGCATATCTGGGCGATCCAGGGAGACTGCAACCCCGCAGACCTGAGGAGCAACCTGTTCGAGATGGAATGGCCGCCGAAATCGGGCCGCACGCAACGATTCCCGGAGGTCGATCGCGGCGCCTGGTTTGACCGAGAGCAGGCGCTGCTCAAGATCGCCAAAGGCCAGCGCCCCATTATCGAGAAGTTCCACGCCGAGTCCGGCTGAGAGGCCCGGTCGATCTTGCCGGCGCGCGGCTCAGCGATTGAGAAGCGCCGACAGCCTGCGGCGATAGTCGGACACGAGCTGCGGCTGGTCGGCCAGCAGCTCGAAGATCGACAACATCATGCTCCGCGCCGTGCTGTCGCCAACCTTGCGATCCCGCGCAACGATCTCGAGAAGCTCCTCGAGAGCAGGCTCGAGCTGACGCTGTGCGATGTAGTGCTGGGCGAGCTTGAGGCGCGCGTCGGCATCGCTGGGATTTTCTGCTACGCGCTTTCGCAGCGTCTCGCCCGGCGGGAGCGATGCGGCCGTGCGCAGGCTCGATACGCGCGTATCGAGCGCTCGCCAGCGCGGCTCGTTCCGGGCGTTGGAGCGGGCGGCGGCGAGCTCGGTCTCCGCTTCAGAGAGCCGTGCCGGATCGACCGGAGACGGCATGCGCTCGATGAGCAGCTCCGCCAGATCGAGCCGGGCCGTGCCGTGGGTCGGATCGAGCGCGGTCGCTGCGCGCAAGGCCGTGGCTGCCTCATCGAGTCGCCCCTCTCCTGCGAGCCTCAGCGCCTTGAGGCGCTCGAGCTCGGCGGGACCGGGAAGGACGTGGTCAAGGAAAACGCGCACCTGCCCTTCGGGCAGCGCGCCCACGAAGCTGTCGACCGGCTGGCCGCCGATGAATGCAATCACATACGGAATGCTTCGCACACTGTAGCGCGCCGAAAGCTCCGGGCTGGCATCCGAATTGACCTTGACCAGCTTGAAACGTCCACCATAGCTCTCTTCCAACCGCTCGAGCCATCTCCTGGCCGGGGACTGCCGTTGGAACATCGGGGTGGCGAACCGCCAGTTCAACCTGGGGAGGAGGACGTAACGGCGGACGGCGGTTCTATCGGCCAAACCGCTGAAACCGGTCCACTAGCAGCCGACGATCCTCTCAAGCATCGCAATGCGGCTAACTGCAGCGCCGCCGAAGAAGAACGGGCCGGGCAAGCATGGTTACCCGGCCCCGGTATCCCCCTTACATCGCCGCCGGTGCCACGCTGATGGCCACCGACTCGGTGTAGGTCACATCGACGGTGTCACCCGGCTTCAGCGTCTTGATGAACGCCTGCATGTTGGGCGATTTGACCGCGATGATGTGCTGCGATCCATCGGACCGCTGGAAGGCGACCTTGTTCGTGCCCGGATCGA
>Ga0210394_10002116_pt1 | contig 28325 bp, 27 predicted proteins | sample IncBWC12MmetaG_FD_160121 | JGI IMG/M metagenome (GOLD analysis project Ga0210394, IMG submission 160121) | Forest soil microbial communities from Barre Woods Harvard Forest LTER site, Petersham, Massachusetts, United States - Inc-BW-C-12-M | ecosystem: Environmental > Terrestrial > Soil >...
CGATCGATGGCGTCTCGCAGGTCCCACAAGTCACGCCGCAGTTCGTGCTCCTTCTCACGTTTGATCGTCACTCGCACCAGCGGGACTGCCAGCGTGCTCAGGATCAAGAGAATCGCGGTCGCCACGATTAGCTCGATCAGAGTGAAACCACCAGTGCGTTTTTTTCTTGATGCGATTAACTGCATATTCAAACGGTCTGCCGGTGGCACGGTGCACAGATCTTTTTGCGGTTGCGTGCTCACCTCAGCGGCTAAAGCCTTCACTGATTGAGGCCAGTCAATGCCAGCGCTGGAAGCGCTGCTGCACCCAAAACCAGCGGCGCATGGAAACACTATTGGATCGTCACGTTCATGGCCGCGCCGGCTGCTGGGGCGGATTGCATGCCGGGATCGCGAACGCCTCCCCTGGCAATTGTGAGCGTGGACTGTCCGGGAGCTTTGGCCACCAACGTTAAAGTCAGGACCGTGCCTTGTCCTGAAATTCCGTTGGCGCCCGGTGGCCGGGTTGCCGTGATCTGCAAGGTTCCAGTAGTGTCATCGTCGCGATGGACGAGCGCTACTGCCTGGCCATCTTGCGACAGGAAGCCTCCGTTCGACACGTTCACCACCTGCAACATTTTCGGGTCATAACTTATCTGCAGTGGCACCGAGTACGCATTTTGGGCGCCGCTGAGAAGGACATTCACGGCAAAAGTCGATCCCTTCGCCTGTGAAACGTTAGCCGGATCAAAGCTGAATGCGGCCGGGCCCATCGGAGCGGTGCTCGGCGGTTGATTCGCCGGAGGATTCGACGGTGTGCCTTGTGGTTGCGCTGATGGCTGAACGGCAGGAGTGGGCGGCACCTGATGGCTCACGCGCCGCAACCCGAGCGCATTGGCTGTGCCGACGTCGAGTGCTTCCTGATTCATATCGTTATATTCGTGGTTGCGAACTATGTGGGGAATCAGGACGAAAACCGTTTCTGTTTCGGAGTGATCGGTATTTGTCTGGCCAAAGAGATATTTCAGAATCGGAATCTGCGACAATCCCGGGATACCGGTCAGAGACTTGGTTTGCGAGTCCTCGAGCATACCGCCCAGCATGTTGACTTCGCCTTCTTTCAGCCGGACTTCGTGCTCGATTTTGCGTTGCCCAATCACCGGTTGGCTGATGCCGCCGATGTTTGAGGTCCCGGTCACGGAAGAAATGTCCATCACGACCTTGAGGGTGACTTCGCCGTTGGAGTGAACCTTCGGCGTAACGTCGATGTTCACGCCGACATCCAGATATTGGAATTGGGTGTTTACCAACGGGTTAATACCCACGCCTCCGATGCCGGGCTGGAACGAGCCGGTTGCCACGGGTACGCGGTCGCCAATCTTGAGCGAAGCCTTCTGGCCATCCACGGCGCGAATCTCCGGCTTCTGGATCAACTTGGTGCTGGTGTCACTGAACAGGGCGGTGGCGGTTGCCTGCGGAATCGTGATGGTGAAGTCCGTCGCGTTCAAATTATTTAGCTGGTTGAGGTTGAGCTGATTGGGCGTGCCCGAGGTAGTCGCGGTCGAGCCAGTGGTCAGGTTACTGGTGGTGCTGCCAGGGGTCGTGGTCGTGTTGGTGATGTTGTTCTGCAAGGCCACCGTAGCGCTGGTTGGAGGATTGATGCCCAGGGTCTTGGACTTATCCCGGTTAATTTGCAACACCGCAACATCGACGATGACTTCAGCCTTGGCTTTATCCAGATCGCCAACTAATTTCTGTGCCAGGGCAATCTGGTCGGGAGTTCCACGTACGACGATCGCGCCCTGCGAAGGCAAGGGCTGAATACGCGAAATTTCGAGGATCTGGCGCATGGCATTGACTACGTCCTGCAATTCGGTCGGCTGCGAAAGGTTTGCCAGATAGAAAGTCTTGATCACGCTTTGTTCGAGATCCTTGCGCTTGGCGGGATTGTCAGCAGCGACAAAAATTGTGTTCGGAGTCACCGGACGCCAGAAAGTTTTTGATTCCAGCGCGATAATTTCCAGGGCCTCTTCGAGCGACACATTGTTCAGTTCGATCTTGATGCGGCGCGAAGTGTAGTCAGGATCGAATAGGACGTTGATCCCTGCCAGCTTGCCCACGGTTTCGTAAATGACCTTAGAATCTTCCGTGATCTTCAGATTAATCGGAACGTTGGAGATGGCAGACAGCTCGACTGGGCCCCCAGCCTCGGAGAGACGCTTCTGCAATGCGCTCGGCGGGGCGCTTGCCTTGGGCGCGGCGGACTTGGCCGCATCGATCATCTCTTTGGTATGGCGGATTTCCTGGTGCGCGATGGCGCTTGAAGGATCTATCTCGGCTGCTTTTTGAAATTCGGCTAGCGCGGCGTCGAGCTGCCCAGCCTCTCTCAACAATTGTCCGCGATGCACCAGGGATGCCCCAGCCAAAAAGCGTAATCGGTCATATGCCGACTTGTAAGCGAGCTCCGTAGGCTTGAGGTCCCAAGCCTGCTTGTAATAATCGTAGGCTTGCTCGTAATTTTCTCGAGCCTCCGCATCCTTTCCCTTGTTGTATAAAGTCTTGGCCTTGTCGGCTGCGATGGCTTGGGTTACGGCCAGGACCAGCAGCAACATCGCTGCCGCGCGGATCAAGCGTTTCATTAAGAATTCCTTTTAAAACAGTTTTGTCCCCTCGTCCGGCCAGACTCGGGGCTAAAACTCTAAATTTACCCAAGATAGTGTTAGCTGGCGCGATTATAGCATCGCCTCGGAGGGTACCGAAGTTACTGTTATGGCGGCAGTTACACTCTTTGGTTCTAGTACTGAAGATGAGATATCTAAAATCTTCGCTAATCCGCTTTTGCCAACATCAAATTGCGCTTCAACCTGCTTCCCGCGACCCGGTCGCCTGCACGCTGGGCTTGAGTCTCGGGCTAGCTCACTCTCGCATGAGATAAGCTATAAAGATCATGCCCCGCACGCAGCAAACCCGGCCCAATCCGGAGAAAAATCCTCGCCGCGATCCCACGGCCGCTGGGCAGCGCGACGCCTCTGTTAATAGGATCGCGTCACATAACTACTTCTTGCTGGAAAAATTTGAAGCTGGGGTGGTCCTGAGCGGAACTGAAGTCAAATCGGTTCGCGCCGGGCGCAGCAACCTGAAAGACGCCTACGGCCTGATCAAAGATGGGGAACTCTGGCTGCTGAATTGCCACATCGGTCCCTATGAGCATGGCAATATTTTCAATCATGCGCCCCTGCGCACGCGTAAATTGTTAATACACAAAGAGGAAATACGTAAGCTCATAGGGAAAACCCAACAGCGCGGGCTGACGCTCATCCCGACACGAATGTATTTCAAGAACGGCAGAGTGAAAGTTGAGTTAGCCCTGGCTAAAGGCAAACAGCTCTGGGACAAGCGTGAAACCGAACGCCGCAAGACTGCGGATAAAGAAGCGCGTGAAGCGATCGTGAGATCGCGAAAGAGCTAGGCATGCCGGGTCGCATCCGCGCCTGGTTCCGACATCCGTTATTTTTACTTTCCTTGGCCGCCGCGCTGGCCGCATTCGTCGTGCAATCCGGGGAGCTTGGCTCGGCGGATACTATGCACCGCCTCCAGAGCGCCCATTCTTTCTGGACTTCGGAACCGCCAGTCTTTCCTCAAGAATATCCCGAGTTCGGGGTGCACGGCCGTGGAGGCAAGCTCTACGACTGGTATGGCATCGGCCAGCCGCTGCTCATGTTGCCGGCGGATATTATCGGAACCTATAGTGAACGGCTGCCAGTTTTCGCCGACTACAACGGGAACGATCCCAGCATCCGGGACATTGTGGTCAGCTACAGCACGAATATCCTGATCAGTATTCTGACGGCACTGCTGTGCTTTCATTTGTTACGGCTTTTGAAGTTCAGCACCGGCCAATCCGCGGCGGGTGTGCAGGCGCTGTTGTTCTGCACCACTCATCTGCATTACACCCAGAATATGATGGAGAACAATTACATCCTGCTCCTGACTCTGGCAGGATTTGCCTTTCAATACGAATGGCTGCGCACGGGACGCCGCCGGGCTCTGCTCATCGGCTCTGCCGCTCTTGGACTAAATTTGCTTACTCGTTTAACTACTGGTCTGGACCTGCTGGCCGCAGCCGCATTTGTGTTTCTGGCTTTATGGTTCGAGCGAGCACGCCGCCGTGAGGTGGGGGAGCGATTGTTTGTGTATGCGAAGACTGCGCTGCCTGTTTATGCGGTCTTTGTTCTCATCGATCGCCTCTATCAGTATTACCGTTTCGGATCGTTCTTCGATACCTACATCCGTTATTTCACCGTAGAACATAGGCTTCAGGATCCATCATTGCCCGCGAGCTATCCGTTTGAGACGCCATTCCACGTAGGGTTTCTGGGCGCACTATTTGCTCCGGAGAAGGCTGTCTTTCTTTTCGATCCGCTGCTCGTTCTCACGATTGTTATTGCTGTACTCGGCTGGAAACGCTTTCGGCCTGAGATCAAGGCATATCTCGTAGCCGTATTTCTGCTGCTCTTCGCATACATCTGCTTTTATGCCAGGTACACCGTATGGAGTGGCGATTTCGCGTGGGGTGACCGGTATGTGTCTACGGCAGCGGAAATGGCGGCATTTTTCGCTGTGCCTTTGCTTTTGCGTTACCGCCTCGAGTTGGGGAGGTTCGTGTGGGCGATGGGGCTGGCGTCGATCGCGATCAGTGCCGCGATACAATTGGCATCGCTCGCTTTCTGGTTGCCGCTTGAGATCTATCAGATGGAAACGCTGGGCCATCCCACGTTCGTCGTCGCTCTGCGCTTCAAGAATATTGCCGCGTTTGCCCTGGGAAAGATGGACGCATGGGGGCTCAACAATCACGCCATGACCGAAGATCCGTGGGACTACGTTCACATCACCACCTGGAATTTTCTGCCGTTTGTGCTGCGAAGAGTTGGAGAAGCGCCGGCTTGGGTGGTTAAGATTTGCTTCGAGTTGTGGATCGCTGGACTGGCGGGCCTGACTTGGGCTCTTTGGCGGCTGCGCCAAGTTCTGAGTGCATGCGATTCCGACGCGCAGGCTTTTTCTGTTGGAACCTCGAACAATGTAGGCGCTGGCGTCATCGCCCGTGCGTTCACACGATTAAGAAAGCACGGGCGATGACGCCCGCGCCTACATTCCTGCTTCAATTAAAGCTTCACTAATTCGAGATCTCACCGCACAATATCTCTGGCCAAAACTTGCAATGAGTGTCGGAACTATAAATCCGTCCCCAGCGCTGCAGAGATCGCCGGTACTGCGCGCAATGCCGCTTTTCGGTTTCCTGTTATTCACAGCTGGCGCGGTGTTGCCGCTTTTTGTCTCCGGGTACGTGTGGGCTGCCGCCCTGCGTTGGACCGGGCTGCTTGCGATTGCATCAACCGGGCTGCGACGGCAATCGCTCACTCGCTGGATTTTTTTTGCCATGCTGCTGGGCGGCGAAATCGGGATTGACCGTCCGCAATTCGCCGAGCATCTGCGGGTGTTGAGTGAAATCTTTTTGCGACTCATCAAAGTCATCGTTGCCCCGCTGATCTTCGGAACGCTCGTCACCGGTATCGCCGGCCATGGCAATCTGCGAAGCGTCGGCCGCATTGGCCTCAAGAGTCTGATTTACTTTGAAGTCGTGACTACGTTGGCGCTGCTGCTGGGCGTGGCCGCCATCAATCTTAGTCGGGCGGGGGAAGGGCTTGCCATTCGGCAGAACGCCGCTGCGGGTCCGGCGCCTGCTACCGCTCCGCTTCGCTGGGATGATTTCCTTTTGCACATCTTCCCCGAGAATATTGCGAAGTCGGTTGCTGAGAATCAAATTCTGCAAGTTGCGGTATTCGCGGTTTTGTTTGGCATCGCATTGGCGCGCGTGCCTGAGCCGAAGCGCGCACCCATGCTGAGGTTCTGCGAATCGCTTACGGAGACGATGTTCTCATTCACCAACCTGGTAATGTATTTCGCACCAGTCGGCGTTGGGGCGGCCATTGCGTACACGGTCGGGCACATTGGCATTGGCGTTTTGCTACCTCTCGGGAAGTTGCTGCTGACCGGATACTGCGCGCTGCTTGCATTTCTGTTGCTAATTCTTCTGCCGATCTCGCGGGCGGCGCGGATACCGCTTGTTCGATTCGTCAAGGCCGTAGCCGAACCTGCCACCATCGCCTTCGCCACCAGCGCTTCCGAAGCCGCACTGCCGCGCGCCATGGAAGCGATGGAGGCTTTCGGCGTTCCGCGACGCATCGTGGCCTTCGTCATTCCCGCCGGATACAGCTTCAACCTCGACGGCTCGACTCTCTACCTGGCATTGGCTTCGATTTTCGTTGCCCAGGCTGCCGGCATGCACATGGGATGGACCGAGCAACTGTTAATGGTCTTCACTTTAATGCTTACCAGCAAGGGCGTGGCTGGCGTGCCCCGCGCTGTGTTGGTCGTGCTTCTTGCTACCGCGGCAACGTTTCATTTGCCGACGGAACCTATTTTCATCATCCTCGGCATCGACGCGCTTATGGATATGGCGCGGACCTCGGTCAACGTGGTTGGCAATTGCCTGGCATGCGCGGTCATTGCGCGGTGGGAGGGTGAACTGGTGGACAATCCTGAAGTGCCGACGGTCCTGAAGGCTGCTGTTCCCTGACGTTGCGGCCTACTCGTGCTAATCCCTTCACTGATTCGAGGAAACTTACTGCAGCGCTGGAACACCTCACGGAGAAACCCTTGAGGCGCTGAAGTTTTGAAGGGGCGCGGCTTTCACCCGTGCCATCATTCACTTTCTGTGATTGCGCTCTGTACCAACTCGTCGTAGCGTCGCGCATCAGTGCCGAACAACGCCAGCACAGCTGCTTCCCCCTGCCTCGTCTAGGCTGGGGAAGGCTTTCAGTTAAGACTGGAGCTTGAAGGCGAGCCTAACGTTATTTGCACTGCCTACGTTTCCAGGGTTATCAGCGTATCCCGGAGCCCGCTCGACAAAACTTCGCCCGGTTCGAGTTCACAATCAGTGGGCTGTTGTTGAGCCAAGTCAATTGAATCATGCGGCACTTCCTGGGAGACGCGCCTCCAACTGCGGAGTGGTTCCACCTTGTTCTATGTTCCATCGGCTAAACGGAGAAAGAGCCTTACTGCCACAGGTTACTCTGAGGTTCCTAAGGTAGTGGACTGTCGGTAACTAAAGGACGTACCTAGGCTGCCGATGAACCTTTTGAAGGCAAAAAAAGGCCCGACGCTCGTAAACGGAACCGGCCCCCGCAGAGAACCCACTGATGAGCCAGTTCTAAGGAAGACCAACCGAGCTAACCACCAAAACCAACTCACAACCGAAACGAACTAATAAACCAAAGGAGCAATTCAATGGCACTTAGTATTCTCAACAATATCGCATCGCTGGCCGCGCAAGACCAAATCACCAATAACAACCTTAAGACAGCTCTATTCCAGTTATCCTCCGGCTCACGCATCAACACCGGAGCGGATGACGCGGCAGGTCTGGCGGTTGCCGACGGATTGCAGGCTAATATCACCGCGCTTACGCAATCAGCGCGCAATGCCTGACGGTGTTGGCAACCTGCAAGTAGCGGATGGCTCGCTGGCGCAGGTAACCACCCTGCTCAACCGCGCAGTTACCCTGGCGACTGAATCCTCGACCGGCACCATTTCCAACACGCAGCGTACGGCTCTGGATACCGAGTTTACCGCCATTAAAGCGGAAATTGACAGCATTGGGGCCAATACAAACTACAACGGCACTCAGGTGGGATCGCGCACGCTTTCCAACTGCTGCAACGTCACTCCCTGTCCATAAGTGACCGAACCCACCACTATCGCATCGCTCTCGATCAAGACGGGCCGCAATCGTGAATAGCCTGGCGTCTTGGCATTGGCCACGTTGTTGGTAGTAGCGTCCATAGCGCCCTGCTCGGCCTCAAGTGCTCCAGTTGCGGTCGACAGCGCGCCGAAGAGACTAGACATGGCTCACTTCCCGGAAGGTCGATGGAATGATCGCTGCCGCACAGTTCGGCGGAGTATAGGTATTGCCCGAACTCGCCAGCATCCGCATAAAAATCTGCAGGGTTCGTTGGGCACGCCGCAGCAATGCCCCTTAGACGCGATTCAACTGGCGCACCCGCTGCTCCAGTTGGGTCAATTCCTGGGCTAATGTTTGCCAGCGCTCGCGGACTTGAGGAGAAACATCGTCCGGCAACTGCGCCCAGATGTTCTGCTTTGCTAAGACACCGCCGATTGGGTTTCGAATGGGCACGGCTTCGCTCTCCAGTTGGCGTAGCGCCTCACAAAGTTCCCCTTGGCGCGCCGTATGGCCGTTGATTCCGCCCAGGTCAGAGCGCACCACGGCGCTTTGAACCTGCTCGAGCGAGTTGGCCAAGTCCCGCATCAAAGCCAGACGCCGCTCCAAAAGCTGCAACGAAGTCGTTAGTTCCTGATCCATGATCTGAATGGTTCCCGCTCATGCCCGCCGATCCAATTGATGCGCGGGCGCTTCCAGATTTTCTTCCATCTCCGATTCCTCGGCAGCCGGAGGGCGCCGCCGTCGTGACCCCGAATCGGGTTGACCCCCGCGTTCCCGACCTTGAGGCTCGATCACTCGCGGTATCGGTTCTATACGCTCGCTACTTATGTCGCTCATGGCCCATCTCCCGCATCCACCCGGGCTAGGCGGCGGAGCGGATCTGCATGGCCGAAATCAAGGCTTCCGCCGCCTGCCCCGGCGTTACTTGGTAACTACCTTCTCCGATCGCGCGCTGCAATGCCGCGACTTTGTCTTGCCGGATTTCGGGAAGCTGGTTCACGTGCGAAACCAGCTCCCGCACTCTGCCCTGGTTCGCTGAAAGCTCGGCCGTATCTCCCCCACCAAGCCCAGGGCGCGAACCCCCGGACCCCACCTGCGAACCAGACTTCGTCGATTTCCCCGGATCTGGGGCTTCACGAACAATTGCGTTTAAGTCGATTCTCATCGCTGTCTCCTCGCCTTGAATTGCCTATGCAATTAAGGTATCGGCAGCGCATTAGAAGACTTTAATCCGGGTGATCCTGAGTCTTTTCGTAAGTCCTGCCTTCCGGCCCTCTCTGGCTCTACCCATGCTTATCGGCATAAGGCAAAAGGACTTTCCTCGGCCCGTCTCCAGAATCTGCTCCTCGATCTCCATGAGTTGGCGTTCGGGCACCGAACTGCTGCCCTTGCCTCCAAGCAGGACATCAATGAGCGGGAAGGCGACCGTCAGATCGAGTTGTAACAAAAGGCGGTCGCGGCCACCGGGGAGAGCTTGCAACTGGCGACATAGCTGTCTTCGGGAATGCGTTGTAAGACCTCTCCATAGGTCAGGTGCTCGGCTGAAACCAGAGCGGCGGCGAACTCGATCCGCAAGTAGGCTCCGACCGCATGGGTCAAGTTGCGGGCGAAGCCTTCATGCAGGGTGCTGATCGATTGCACCTGTTCGCGCCCGATCTGGCCAGCCTGACGCACATCCCAGACCGTCACCACCGCAGGCGCGGCTTCTTTTTTCACGCCAGTGTCGCCGCCGCGGGCCTTGCGCACCATGGCATCGATTTCCGCCTGGTTTAGAACTTCCTCCATCTCAACCCTCCTCTCAACTCCCGCTGCCCGCGCTGACCGAGCACGCCGATTCGGTGCGGACAGCGGTGATTTCCGCCAGCCGGGCGCGCAGCCGGACTACGGCCATGGAGTGGATCTGCGAGACGCGCGACTCCCCCACGCCCATCAGCACTCCCACTTCCTTCATGGTCAGTTCTTCGTAGTAATAGAGGCCTAAAACCTGGCGCTCTTTCTCGGGCAATTCCTCAATTGCGCGAGTCAGCAACTCCTTCATTTCCGAGCGCAGGCAGAGCATCAGCGGGGTCTCTTCCGGATCATCCGGCAAGTACTCGCAAAGATCTTCTTCCTTGCCGTCCTGCCGCGACTGCACCCGCAGGCTGCCCACCTCGAGCCCATCAATCTCGCCCAGCAATATTTGCAATCCGTGCAAATCGATTCCCAACTCCGCCGCCAGCTCCGGTTGGCTGGGATTGCGGCCGAACTGTGAGCGCAAAGTGTTGTTGGCCTCTTCCAGTCGCCGCGCCTTGCGCCGCAAGTCGCGCGGGCTCCAGTCCATTTCCCGCAGACTGTCCAGGATGGCGCCGCGAATGCGGAACTTGGCATAGGAGCCGAACTGCACGTGCTTGCCGCGATCATACTTATGCAGCGCGTCGATCAGTCCGACCACTCCGGCGTGTACCAGATCCTCAAAAGGCACGTGGCGAGGCAGACGCTCATGAATGCGACGGGCGATGTAGCGCACCTGAGGAAGTTGCTCCATCAGCAAACGCTCCCGTTCTTCATCGTGCTGCCATGCAGTGTAGGCTTGCTTCGCTTCTCTCATCTCTTTCTCCCTTTGACCCCGCTTGACCGGGCGGCTCAGCGCAACACTCCCAGCGACTGCACCGAAACCACGGCAGGAATTTCGCCCGGCGCCAGCACGATGAGCTTGGGCACAAACGGCTCCAGCAGCCGCTTCAAATGGAAGCGCGCCGGGGACGAACACAAAAGCACCGGACTGGCCACGGCCACCTGTTCGCCTGCCAAACGACGTAACCCTTCGAGAATGCGGCGAACCAGGGAAGGCTGCAGCCCCGCCGCTGCCGTAGTCGAAGCCGGCGAACTGAAGGCGCGGCTGAGTTCCTCCTCGATCGAGTTGTCCAACGTCACCACGCGCAAGTTGCCGTCTTCGGCGAGAAGCGGTTGCACCAGGGCTAGTCCCAGAGCCTGCCGGGCGGCTTCTACCAGCAGCACCGGATGCTTGCTCACGCCGCCGGTGTCGAGCAGAGCCTCGAGAATGGCGGGCAGATCGCGGATCGAAACTTGTTCGCGCAATAGTTGCTGCATAACCTTGTGCACTTCGCCCAGACTCAGCAGCTTGGGAACCAGTTCCTCCACCAGCTTGGGTTGGCTCTCCGCCAGGCGGTCGAGCAGACGCTTGGCTTCCTGCCGGGTCAGCAGTTCGGAAGCATGTTGCTTGATCACTTCCGCTAGGTGGGTAGCGAGAACCGAAGTCTGATCCACTACGGCATAGCCTTTGGCCAGGGCCTCATTCTGCAGGCCGGGAATGATCCAAAAAGCGGCGAGCCGCGTCGGGCGAGGGAAACTGCGCGGTGCTATCGGAGTCCGGCAGCACCACTTCAATTCCCGGATAACGCAGCTTGATAATCTCGATCAGCTCTTCTACATCAAGATCATTGAGCCGGCGATCCAGGAACAGAATCTGCCAGTGGCCACTTTCGAGTTTCACCAGAGCATCGGCACCGCCCTGCACTTCGTGAATCGGACCGCGCTCTTCCTGCAGGCTTCTGCGAACCTGTTCGCGAAACGAGGTGCTGGGGCTGGCTACCAGCACGCCGCCTGTACGTGATGGGAGGATTGATGCCGTTGTCATAAACCGATTTCATTCCGGAGAGATTAAAAGGAGATTGGAAGAAGATTAAAGATTTCTATTGTCGGCAATTCTTTCCCAGTTTTGCAGGAGGTGATGAAAACGGGAAAAGTTTGCCGCCCGGCAACCGTTGCCCTGCAATCGCGGACACTTGGTAGATTGACACGCCTACCAAGGCGGCGGGACCAGCGGCAAACACACGTCGAGGCATAATCCGTTTGTGCCATGCAGCACCATCAATCTGCCGGCTGCACTCTCGAAGATACGCCGCGCGATCGCCAATCGCAGGCGTCGTTTCAATTCGCGCTGCTTTATGTCGGCCGACCCATCGCTCGCTGGAACCCGAGTCTTTACAGCTCCAGCCTTCGCAATCACACCTTCCAGAACGCTTTCCGTTGGAACTGCAACCGTGACCCGTACCGCATCACGATCGGCGGCTGCTGTAATCTGAAGTTCCGTTCCTCTGGAACAGCCCTCAAGAGTGAACTCCAGCAGACGAAGCAAACCTTGCCGCAGTCGGCTGGCTTGGAATCTGACCAAACACCTGCTGTCGGAACCCGGTTCACAAACTAAAACTAACTTTACGCTTTGCTTTTCCGCCACCGGCAGAAGATCCGCCACTACCTCGACCAGGCAGTCCGTCAGATTCAGTGTCTGTTGATCCTGCTGCGCACCACCAGCCTCCACCAACTCCCGCAGGCCACGTATCAGCCGCATCACCGAATGGGTTTGTTTTAGTGCGATCTGCAGGTCGTGCCGTGTACGTTTCGCCGGACGCGGCATCAGCAGGTTTACTTCCAGCAAACAGGTCAACGTGCTGAGCGGCTGGCTCAACTCATGAAAGATGTCTTTCATGAGTTGCTGATATTCAGCTTCAGACTGCTCCAGCCCTGAACTCAGAGCCGGGCCGGCTGCCGTGCTCACGCCTGTGCTCCGGAGTGACGGCTCAGCTCATAACCAACTCCTCGAACCGTATGGATCAACCGCGTCCCATGACCGTCGTCCACCTTCCGGCGTAAATAATTTACGTAGACGTCCACAACATTTGTACAAGTATCGAAGGACAAATTCCAGACATGCTCGATGATCATGGCGCGCGTGATTCGCCGCCCCGCATTGCGCATCAAGTATTCCAACAGGGCAAATTCCTTGCCGGTTAAATCAATGCGCCGGCCTGCCCGTTCCACTCTGCGCTCTACCCGGTCGAGCTTCAAATCTTCTACCGTCAATACCGACTCCGCGGGCAGATGGCAGCGCCGCAGCAGCGCCCGAATCCGCGCCGATAACTCTGAGAACGAGAACGGTTTGCTCAGATAATCGTCCGCCCCGAGATCCAGGCACTGCACCCGGTCTTCCACTCGCGTGCGCCCAGTCAATATAAGGATAGGCATGGTTGGCTTCCGCGTGCGCAAATAGCGCAGAATCGACACCCCATCCAGACGCGGCAAATTGAGGTCGAGCACCACCAGGTCATAATCAAATTCACCAGCCATCGCTCGTGCCTGTTCACCGTCATTCGAGACATCCACCGCATAATGTTCGGCGTCGAGGCCCTTTTTCACGAAGCTGGCGAGTGCGGAATCATCTTCAGCGATAAGAATGCGCATAAGGTTTCTCTAACTTTCACCTTCGATTCTAGCCACGAACCAGGCAGAGATTAGAGATTTACTGGTTGCACGAAGGGCTCTGTCTTCCGCAAACGGGAACACGAACCTGCGCTGACACTCGCTGCCTCTTTGTTCCGCCAACGATAATCTCTTAACACCATTTCCCACTAAAGGATTAGGCCGCGTGGACATGGGGAGCAAGGGAACATTGAAATCCCTGTTCGTGCCTGGAGGCATACTGCTGCTCGCCGCAGTGGCTTTGCTGTCAGGCGGATTTCTGTCCATCTCCGCCGCAGCTGTCGATTTCTACTATTACGCCGTTTTCGTTGCCGGAATCCTGCTGGCGTGGCGCTTCCACGCCAGCCGCATCCTGTTCGCGCTAGGCATGCTGTTGATGGCGCATCGCGCCGTTGAATTCTTTTCCGCCGGACGCGCCGTCTCGACTGGGCCGGGCCGCATCGCCTTTGAAGCCATTTGCTTTCTCGTACCCTTGAACTTCATCGTTACTCCACTGCTGCGTGAGCGCGGTCTGGGAATTCCCGCTATTACACCGCGCGTGCTGTTGTTGTTTCTTGAATCCGTGTTTGTCGCGGTCATCTGTCGTCCGGGAGAAAAAACTAGTCCTGCATTACTTCACGCCGCGTTCCTAGACCGCTCGTTGTTTCATTGGACGAAAATTCCCCAGCTCGCGTTGCTAGCATTCGTGGCCGCTTTTGCTGTGTTGCTCATCCGCCTCTTGCTCCATCACAAGCCGCTGGAGAGCGGTCTGCTCTGGGCGTTGGCTGCGACTTTCCTGAGCCTGCAGACCAACCCGGTAGACCGCATGGGCGTTGCCTATTGGGCGACGGCTGGGCTGGTTTTGCTGGCATCGATTATTGAGAACACCTACCTCCTCGCCTATCATGACGAACTCACTTCGCTGCCCGCGCGCCGCGCCTTCAATGAAGCTTTGCTGCAGCTCGAAACTCCGTATGCCATCGCCGTCGTCGACATTGATCACTTCAAGAGCTTCAATGACACTTACGGCCATGACACCGGAGACCAGGTGCTGAGCATGGTGGCCGCACGATTAGCCCGAGTGAGTGGAGGCGGTCAGGCGTTTCGTGTCGGCGGCGAAGAGTTCTCCATTCTGTTTCGTGGAAAATCCATGAAGGAAGTCGTGCCTCATCTTGAAGCGCTCAGAACTGTCATCGAGGAATCGAAGTTCCGGGTTCGCGCCACGCCCGACCGCCGCGCTAACCTTCGTGACGGAGGTCGAAGGAAAGAAGATAAGAAAGCCGGGGAAGGTCGCTTGCGCGCCGCTGCGCGCAAGCTTCCGCCGGAATCAGCCCTGAGTGAATTATCCGTCACTGTCAGCATCGGAGTCGCGGAACCAGCTCCCAAGGCGCATGAAGTCGAGCAAGTGATCCAGGCGGCCGACAAGGCTCTCTACCGGGCCAAGAAAGCCGGCCGCAATCGCGTAGAAACCGCCGGCGAGACTCGCAGCCGCACCCCACGCCTTAAACGAAACATAGCTTGAAGTCCGTCGAACACTCCATGTTCATACCCAAGTTCTGGCCGACTCTAACTTCTCCACTTCAGCGTTACCGGACCGGCCATGGGATGCCTCATCTCGCCGCCGCTGCGGGATGATTCGAGATACGCCGCTTTCAACTGGAAGTACCACTTGGCGGGGCGGTCGGCATCGTCGATCAGCATGAGATGCGGGTTGTGCTTCAATCCTTCCGCTTGATTCGCCATCGTCTGGCGGTCTTGTTCGACGAACTTCGCAAACACAAATTTCAGCAAGGACGCTCCGAACGGCACCCAGCGAAAAATATTCCAGCAAGCCACGACGTCGATGCGGCATTGGTTGCGCGTGATTGGCGTCACCGTGGTCAGGCTGGAGAACCAATACTTTCCTGCGCGAATGGTTTCCAGCCGCAAGTTGGGCAGAACGAAATCAATGGTCGTAGTGATTGAATCCGCATCGGCATACAGGCGCAGCAGCTTGTAAGGCGCGCTGTTTGAGCTGGGCGTGTGCGCGCTCATGCGAAAGCCCAGCGGGATCGGCTCGAAATTCTTCTGCTTCTCATGAATGCTGTGGCGGCTGCGCCACCACCAGGCCTGATGGACAAACGGCCCGTGCGCCGGGTCCATGAGGCCGATAATGCCATGGTCCATGCTGCACGGCAGATCGGCGCTCAGGCGGGCGATCTTATGGCTTCCACCGAAAGTTGGAACTCGCGGAGCAGTCGTCGATGGTTGCACTGGCTTGCCAAAACCAGCGCCGGGCGGAGGCGGCTCGGGAATAAGTACCCAGATGAAATCATCATGCTCCTCGCACGCATAACTGCCCGCGTAGATGCGGTCCACTTTCAGTTCCTGGTCTGAAGTCAGCGAAGGAATGAGCCGGCACTGCCCGCTGTGAGCATCGAACTTCCAACCATGATAACTGCACTCCAGATTCTGTCCATCAAACCAGCCGCATGACAGCGGCATCCCACGGTGCGGGCATGCATCACGCAGAGCGAAGGGCTTCCCTTCACGATCGCGGCCTATAACTAAAGGAGTCTCGAGCAGCATCGCTTTATGCAGATGATCCCGGGCAACCTGTGCGCTGGGTAGGGCGCGGTACCAAAAGCCGTAGAGCATCAGCGAATCCGGCGTTTGCCTTTGGGATGTTTCCACTTCATTCATGACGGATCACAGGCAGCGTACTACAGCCATGAAAGTTTGTGGAGGACAGGCGTCCTCGCCCGTGCAAAACCAAGAGCAAGCCTACATTTTCAGGTCTGATTTTCGAGTTGAGGAGGGTCTTGTAGCGCGATCCCCCAGCCACGCGCGGCGTTTTTAACCATCTCTCGTATTTGCATCATGGTTTGCTGCGGTTTAGTTGCGACACCTTCCTCCGCGGAGGTTTCCTCATTCACATCTTCGGCGCTGGCCTGGAGTGACTGGGGGGCTTCGCTAGATTGCAGGAAATCTTCGCGGCGCCACAGGTCCTCGCCTAAGACAGTTTGGTCTACTGTGCTTGGGTCGATGACGACATGAGGTTGGTACGGTTCGAAATTGGTGCGCCTGAGGTTGGACGAGGCGGTCTGCAGGGCGTAGAGCAGGAGGCCGGCAGTTTTGGGCTCTACTTGTCCGCTGAGGATCAGGCGCATAATCTGCATGAGCGAGACCTGGACGGAGTTGGCGTCCTCGAGCACGGGCATATCGATGACGGCGCGGCTGAGGCGGGCGCGGGTGGTGTTGAGGTCGATGCGAGTATCGCGCCAGCGCTTGTGAAAGTAGCAGAAACGCTTGCCCCGGAGGGCGGGCGATCCGCACTGAGTTCCGTTGGTTTTGATGTGTTCGCAACGAGGAATGTTACTGGGATAAAACGACATGAATGGTCTCCACCCCCTCGGCTTTGCCCAATAACCGCCCGTTAACCCCGACTTTTTAGGCAAGGGTAGGGGTTTTTGGGCAAACTTTCAAATCGGAAAGAGAAGCAAGAAACAGACAGAACGGGGTTATTTTACTGGCTCTAAGGCTTCTGGCGTGAAGGTACTGTTTTCCTGTTTATTCTTTTCTCCGAACCACGTAACCCATACGGTCGGGTTTCCAAAACCGTTTGTACCTACTTGGGTAACTGTCATATTTGGGCCGCCGGATTTCAGTTGAACCACGTCACCGGGTTTAAAATCGTTTGCCATTTGAAGAGGATACCACATGGACCAACAGTCAAAAATGTCAGTGGGGTCTACAGTTCGACTCAATAGCGGTAGTCCAGATTTGATTATTGTTGGAATATGCGGGGAATTGTTAACAGTTCGGTGGGGCAACGAAGAAACGAACACCACTACGCTCCCAAGAGTGTGTGTCAGTTTATGCGGGGTTGGTTCCAAAACACAGGGTCAATCCCAAGTTCGTACATTTCGTGAATCAGAACCACTAGATTGTGACAAAGCACCTTGCACAGAGTCTCATTGACCATCGCGACATCGGTTTTGCTTCGCAGCCCGTCTCCAAACTTGCGTTTCATCATGGAGAATGTAGATTCAACGTTGCTGCGTTTGTGGTAGTGCTGTAAAAATTCTTCTTTCCTGAATTGGAAGTAGTGGTACATTTTTTCCCAACTTCCGCCGCCGTTTCCGCGATGGTGCGAGGCGAACGAGATGAACGGTGTAGCTCCGAGCGCGGTAATCGCTTCGGCGTTGCTCTTGCTGGCGTAACCCTTATCGGCGGAGACTTCGGACAGTTGAAAGTTGTGGGCGGTAGTCGCGCAAAGCGCGGGTAGCATCGGAGAATCGTTCGCGTTACGATCACGAATCTCTACGGCGGTCACGATGTTGGTTTTGACTCCGCACATCAGATGGCACTTGACCCAATCGTGCTGTTCGCGAGTTACGCCGTACTTATGGTCGTACCAGCGAGTGAAGCGCGACGTTGTGAAGCCAGAAGAATCTATCGCGAAGTTAACCTCTACCGACTTGAGCGGCAGGCTGCTTTCAGTAATCAGGCTTCGTAGTATCGGCGTCAGTTCGGGATTCTCTAGGTAATTGAAAATCGTGTTGTAGTGTGGTGTACGGGAAATGAATCCCTTGGTTTTCGCTTCGCGAAGATCGCTCATAAAGCGGCGGGCGGAAACAGTTGAGTAGACCTTGAACGCCACACTAAAAATTGCGTCCGATAGCGGCAAAGTTGGCCGACCGTTTTTCTTGACCTTCGGTCCAAGTGGCAGTCCGTTGCACAGGTCAAATAGCAGGGATTGGAACTTGTCTTTCTCATTGGTCTGTGCGGAATTGTAGGCAGCCCACGCTTGCGGGTAGGTCTGCTGTTCGGTCACGGTAACGCTTTCAGTCACAGTCACGCTGCCATCGGCGTGTTGTTCACGCCGCAAAACGTAAAGTGCGGCAAATATATGCTTGCAGTTCTGGCGTCGGGTTTCGTAATCGGGGCAAGAGCACTCAGGGTGCCGATGCGCGATATACCGGACAGAGTAGAAACCTTTGCCAGTCTGTGAAGGAACGATCCAACGGGTCCCATCCCGGCGAATCGTCCTTGTGGCTGCTAGTTCTAAACCGCGTTGTTCTCTTGCGTCCATGATGTAACCTCTAACCTAGTGGTATATTACCAATAGGTACATATCATGTCAAGAGAAATCTTACGTATTGCTAATATATTTCAGGTATGCTACTGTTAGGTATGGCGAAGATCACCTTACAGGGCTACCAATGCGAAAGGTGCGAACACACATGGGTGCCCCGACAAGACAGCAAGGAAGAACCCAAGGTTTGTCCGAAGTGCAAGAGTCCATATTGGAATCTGCCCCGAAAAACGCGACTTGGCAAAGCACCTAAGAGTTGACAAACGACACCAACAAGAGCCACAATCATTCCGTTCATGCTTAGTGCGGGCGGAGGGATTCGAACCCCCGACCTTCCGCTTAATAGGCGGCTGCTCTACACCCGGCCCGTTCAAGACAGGGATACCAACTGAGCTACGCCCGCACTAAACACAAACAGAGTGGGGTGCTGGATGGGATTTGAACCCACAAACGTCTGGGGAGACTCAGGATTACCAATCCTTAGCTCGCAACAATGAGCAGGCCAGCACCATAAAAAGAGGGCTGACCATGCGACTTACCACCGCATGATTAGCCCTTGAAACTACGACGGGTTTTTATTACGATAAAGCAAGAATCGGCTCCTTTCTTAGCTTGGCTGCTGAGAAAAATCGGTTCACGCCCCGCCGCTCGTAACGGCGGGGTATTTCTTACGACGCCTTAGAAACCAACACTAAAGGTTTCACGCTCCACTTCTTTTCGTCGCTGACTCGGTGGAACCTGCCCTGTTCGCGCTGCAACACCGTTAGCACCGTGTTCCTTGCATACTTGGTGTCAAATCGCTCTTGGATTGCGTCTCTGATTTCCCGTAGTTCCAGTTCTCGGCCAGTCAACACATCCGCGATCTGTTCGGCAATTTGCCCTTTCTTTGCTCTCCGTCGTTTTGGTGGGTCCTCGGGCGATCCGTCTGAAACACCGCCGTTAGTCTTGTCGCGCTTGCCTTGACTAGCGTCGTAGGCGGCGACGATGGCTTCCATAGTGCCGATTCTCTTGTTCAAGTTTTCTTGTTCTTCTAGAAGTTTCGGCAGAACCGTTTTCGCTGTTTCAGCCGCGCTTTTTAGGGCGTCTTTTTCTGCTTCCGACATTCGTGATGCCATAGTTATGGCCCTCCGCTGTTACGAACGTAATTATAACAAATAAATACGTTCGTTGCAAATTTGGCCCCGTTCGTAGAATATACGAACAAACTAATACCAAACCTGACGATCTACCCAGAACGCATTTTAACGCCCACTACGGGACTAAGTATAGGTTACTTTAGGGGGTATACGTTCGTACGCGAGGTTTGTGGGCAAGATGGGCGGTTATTGGGCAGGCCGTGGTTTATGGGCAAAGCCCCACCCCCTCCCCCCTGATCTTTTAGAATCAGAGCGCTAGCGGGGGACTAAGGTTGAAATCTTTGGGTTTAAAAGAGTTACAGGGAAAATCTTGGGAAGAAACGGGTTGTGGAGTCAAGGAAATTGTGAGGAAAACCGGGAGGCTGTGCCGTAATGGGAAAAAGTTCTTGCAGGGCGGTTCGTCGATTTAAAGTTTGCCTTCCCCAGCTTTACAAAGGGCGTAAAGGTGGGCCAGCCACCGGCGCGCTGCCTCTTCCGGTGTAGCCCGGCGGGAAACTTGCCTCGGCTACTCCATTGAACGGAAGGTTGCAACAGGGTGGGCCTTGCTGATTGCCTAAGCCCTCGGTGCGCCCGATGTTATTGTCAACTCACAATTTAGGGTGTTAGAGTTCATGTCAAGCCACATGGCATCAAACGCCCGCAAGATGACGGAAGGCAAGCCGCTGAACCGAAGCCTGCACGCCGCCAAGGCGTCCAAGCAGGACGAGTTCTACACCCAGTACGTCGACATCCAGAAAGAGGTCGAGGCCTTCCTCGAGTTCGATCCCGACACCTTCCGCGGCAAGGTCGTCTACTGCAACTGCGACGATCCATTCGAGAGCAACTTCTTCAAGTACTTTGCCGCCAACTTCAACAAGCTCAGCATCAAAAAGCTCGTTACCACCAGCTACGACGGGTCCCCCATCGCCGGCCAGGGCACCCTGTTCCCGGAATACAACGAGGGGAACGGCAAGCGCCAGAAGCCGAAGGCGCTCGCGGTCACCCTCGACCGTGTGAAAGATGAGGACGGTGACGGCGCCGCGAACGTGACCGACGTCGAGCTTTTCCTCAAACGGAACAAGGCCGCCAGGATAGCCTTGAAAGCAGATGAGAAGTACCCCGGGGGCGATTTCCGCAGCCCCGAGTGCATCGCGCTCCTGAAAGAGGCGGACATCGTGGTCACCAACCCGCCCTTCTCCCTCTTCCGCGAGTACATCGCCCAGCTCGTCGAGCACGGGAAGAAGTTCCTGATCATCGGCAACGTCCAGGCGATCACCTACAAGGAGGTCTTTCCGCTCATCAAGGCAGACAAGCTATGGATGGGCGTCACCATCCATAGCGGCGACCGCGAGTTCCGCGTTCCGGACCACTATCCGCTGAACGCGGCGGGTTGGCGCGTCGACGAAAATGGAGTCAAGTACATCCGCGTTAAGGGCGTCCGCTGGTACACAAACCTCGACCATGGCCGCCGACACCAGAAGCTGCCCCTCATGACCGTGGAAGACAACCTGCGATTCAGCAAGCACAAGGAGATCAACGGCAAGGCGGCATACGGCCGGTACGACAATTTCGACGCGATTGAAGTGCCATTCACCGACGCAATCCCCAGCGACTATAGCGGAATGATGGGCGTGCCTATCACGTTCCTTGACAAGTACAATCCGGAGCAGTTCGAAATCATCGGCTACGAATACAGTGGCGATTTGCGCACCAGGACCTATCCGGTGCAAATTCAGGTCGACAAGAAGGGTACGAGGAGCAACGTGACAAAGCTGAACGACGTCTGCGCTCTTCGAGTAGGCCGGACACCAGCGAGCGAGACCTACTACATCGTGAACGGCGAGTATTTCATCGCACCGTACAAGCGGCTCTTCATCCGTCACCGCGGCGGCTCGCAAGCGAAACGTATATGAAGACCACACTGAGGACCAACATCAGCGTCGCCAACATCAGCGACGGGTTTGTGTACAACCAACTGGAGGGCAGAGGGCTGTTCGGGCTGGGCGGAAAGCTCACCATTCAGCCGGAGTACCAGCGCAACTACATCTATGCCGACGGCGGCGGCAAGAAGGAGGCGGCGGTCATCGAATCGCTGCTCAAGGGGTATCCGCTCGGACTGATCTACTTCAACAAAGTCGGTGACGACAAGTTCGAAGTGCTAGACGGGCAGCAACGGATCACCAGTATCGGGAGGTTCGTTACAAACAAGTTCGCGATCATGGATAACGGCAACCCGAAGAACTTCGACAGCCTGCCCGCCGACCAACAAGCCAAAATTCGGGACTCGAATTTGCTTATCTACGAGTGCGAGGGCGCGGAGACCGAGATCAAGCAATGGTTTGAGACTATCAACATCGCAGGGGTGCCTCTCAACCCGCAAGAGCTCTTGAATGCCATCTACTCTGGACCGTTCGTGACGCTTGCGAAAGCTGAGTTCAGCAATAGCCAAAACGCGAACGTCCAGAAGTGGAGCGCTTACGTCAAGGGCAGCGCGAACCGGCAGGACTTCCTAGAGCGTGCGCTGGACTGGGTGAGCAAGGGCGACATTGGCGGCTACATGAGCCAGCATCGCAACGATAACAACATCAATGATCTGAGGAACTACTTCAACACCGTGATCGACTGGGTTTCAACGGTTTTCAAAGATGTCAAGAAAGAGATGCAGGGTTTGGAATGGGGCAAGTTCTACGAGCAATATCACTCCCAGTCCTACGATCCTGAAAAGGTGTCTGCCGACGTGAGGCGGCTATACGGGGATCCCTACATTAAGAAGAAACGCGGGATATCCGAATTCATCCTCGGCGGCCTTCAAGATACGAAGCTTCTTGAAGTGCGCGTATTCGACGATGCCACCAAGCACGCGGTCTACGAGAAGCAAACGAGCGCGGCAAAGGCAAAGAACAAATCCAACTGCCCGCTCTGTGCGGTTGGCAACGACGCGAACAAGAGCAGGATCTATGAGTTCGACGAAATGGACGCCGACCACGTTGCAGCATGGAGCAAGGGCGGCGGAAGCTCGGCGGACAACTGCCAAATGCTCTGCATTACCCACAATCGAGCCAAAGGTAATCGATAATATGGGAGTGCCACAGCCCAGCGCGTGGAGCAAGGGCGGGAAAGCCAACACCACCACACACTCATCGAGAATTGACTGCTAGACGCGGGCCGACATTGTTAGATTGGCGATTTTTCGCCAACTATCCACACCCGCAAGGATTCAATTCCGAAATGGCGTCTGTTGCAAAGGAACTACTTGAGGGCAAAGGCGTAAACGTCACCTCCATCCGAGCACACGTAAACCATCCCATTGACCACGACCGGCGACGAAGATATCGAGTTCCCTATGTCATAACTCCACAAGTTGCGGCCAGTGCGCGCGTCCAGGGCGTAAAGCTTCCGGTCCCATGACCCGACATAGACCACACCATTCGCGACAGCGGGCGACGAGACCACCTCGTACCCAGTCTGGTATTTCCACAGCTTCGCGCCAGTGCGGGCATTGAGAGCGTATACATTATTATCCGTCGATCCAACATACATTACGCCCTCCGCCACCGCCGGCGACGACTGTATACTGTCCCCCGTTCGATAGTCCCATAGCTTGGCACCGGAACGCGCGTTCAATGCGTACACATTCTTGTCCCATGAGCCAACGTACACTACTCCGTTGGCCACGGCCGGCGAGGAGAATACATGGTCACCCGTGGCAAATTTCCAAATCAAGGCTCCCGTGCGAGCATTTAGCGCATATACCTTGTTGTCGTACGATCCCACATACACCGCGCCACCCGCTACTGCTGGCGAGGACAAGGTGTAACCGCCGGTCGGATAGCTCCACAGCTTGGCTCCGGTTCGCGCGTCCAACGCATACAACTTTGTATCCGACGAGCCGACGTAAACCATCCCATGCGCCACTACCGGCGAAGACCAGACACCAGCGTCAGTGAGGTAACTCCACAACTTGGCGCCGGTGCGGGCATTGAACCCGTATACCTGCCAGTTTTCCGATCCGATATACACCACACCTTTGGCAACCGCGGGCGAGGAATGCACATAAAAGCCGGTTGGGTAGCTCCAGATTGAAGCCCCGGTCTGTGCGTCCAGGGCATAAACGCCGTAGTCCTCCGATCCGAAATAAAGCACTCCGTCAACCACCGCAGGAGAGGAGAAATTTCCACCAGGAGTTCCATAGTGCCATTTCTTCACCAGCCCGCGAACATTCTCAGCGTTGAGGATGTGCTCATAAGGATTCCAGCGCGCCATGTTGGGACGATGGAACTCGGACCAAGTGGTAAGAGACGTATCGACCGCAGACAGGGCCGAACCCGGAGTTTGGCCAAAGCAGATCCCCGCGAGCACCAATAGCGCAGCACACTTCCAACCTGCTCGTCGGATGATCTCGCCTGGCATTTCTCGGTAGATTGGCTGCATTGTCTTTCTCCAAACTCCCGCTGAACTGAGTTTCCGAGGCCACAATACCATGACGCCCGGCGCGATTTGTCACTCTGACGCGAGATCAGGCCATGGCGCTCATCGAGAACTGGAGGACTCGCTCAGTTGTCCGCTGAGGATCAGGCGCATGATCTGCATGAGCGAGACCTGGACGGATTCGGCGTCTTCGAGCACCGGCAGATCGAGCACGGCGCGGCTGCGGCGGGCACGGTTGGCGTTGAGGGCGACGCGAGTGTCGCGCCATCGCTTGTGAAAGTAACAGAAGTGATTGCCTCTGAGGGCGGGCGATCCGCACTGGGTGCCGTTGGTTTTGTTGTGTTCGCAGCGAGGAATGTTACTGGGATAAAAAGACATGAATGGTCTCCACCCCCACCCCCTGTGATCTTTTGGGATCAGAGGAGTAACGGGGAACTAGGGTTAGAATTTTTGAGTTTAAAAGAGTTACAGCGAAAATCTTGGAAACAAATGGCTTGTGAGTGGGGGAAGGCATTGTTAATAGATTAGCTATATATTTGTTATCGTGTATATCTGATAGTGAAGTCAAGAGAATTGCGAGAGAAAAGCGGGAGGCTGTGCCACAATGGGAATCGGGTTGGGTGGATGTTAGAGTGTGTCCTTTACGGGCTCGCCATTTTATCTTTGCGAAAACTGGAAATGTCCCACTCAAGCCAAAGAACGACTTGAATGGGCCGCCCGCGTTCAGTGGTGACACACAGTGAGCGCGATCTGAACGACCGTCAGAATGACGATCATGATGGTGAGACCGAGATTCACCTTCGCTAGTTTGCTACTGGTGACATCGAGTCGTCTGACCGCTTCCGCTAGGAGGATGATCGCAGGACGAACGTTGGCATCCTCTAGACCCTTAACGAATTTGGGTCCTTCAGCCTTCAGCTTTTTCAAGTCCTGATCTAATGGGTCATCGCTCATGTGACCATTCTCCTCCAGGTGGAAGGAAGTGTGAATAGCATCAGGTATCCGTAGAGCCACGGAAGAAACGCCAATATCCTAGATCGAAGGGTGAAGAACCCGGCGAGATAACTTAGCGGGAATAACCACAAGAGATGCAGAGGAGAGCGATGGAACGCGATGATGAGGATAACAGAAAGTGTTTGAATCAGCGCAGAGGTGTTGACTGGCATCGCCGGATTTTGGCTTCGCTTGTAATAGTCCCTCAGCGTGATGTTCGTGTTGATAGCCCAGAACACACCGACGATCAGTGTCGTCCATTTAACCCACACAATCACGCGCAACAGTGTACTCTAACCGCAAAGACGTACCGGGTCACGAAGAGGTCAGCGTAGATTGCCGCACTTCGACGGCAGACCAAAACTCCTCGAACGCTGAGTCTACGCCTGCCATTAGAACACGCTGAACTGGATCGTCCTGACTTTTCAGTTTATCGGACAGGTACGTGAAAAGTTCACGTCGCGCTTCGTCAGCTCGCTCGATAGCTTGCATCACTTCGATTGGGGTTTTCATAGAAGTAAACCTAGCACACCTGGCCCTGTGAAGGAGTGGCGTGATCTGTGGAGAAGGTGAAAGGTACCTATCCCACGATAGCCGCCGGGTGCCCCGCTCCTTGCGTTTGTGCAAGGGGCGGGTGTTTGGATCAGTTTCACAGCGGACCCTTCGTATACTCATCCGCATCAGGTCGCGGGCAGGGGTTAGGCGGACAGTCGTCGCGTCTCCCGAAGCGCTCGCCTTTCCGCTTGACCCGGCATTTCTATCGAGCTAACATAGATAACATAACATTAGCTGTTTGATAACAGCAAGTGAGCTGCTCCAGTTCTTTGACAACTTAATCGCCTCGATGGCCGCATGCTCCTACTCTACTGGATACCCACGGTAGAGTATGCCTCCCGTAAGTCCTTTAGAAGGGATATTTTACATGGGTATCTCGGAAACTCGCCCTTTGTTTTCATAGATCTACCAAGAAATGCACATTTTTGGGGTATATACCCGTAAGTCTAAGCTAAACATCTTCGCGGTCTGTTAGTTGATGAGTAAACATGTAGTGCTTGACGGATCGAATGGTGGCCCATCCTCCGGTTGGTTTACTCATTCGCATCACCTCACAATATTCCTCGAACACGTTGGCTGAGGATGCGGGGTTGACCCTCCCGCCCCTTGCAGAAAACGCAAGGAGCGGGGCACCCCCGACGTCAGCTAGGTTACTTCCGGCGAACATTATATTTTTCAATTACTTACTGCGGTTACCACGGTGGTTCAACGACCCTTTGGTAAGTTGCTGCGGTTACCGCTGCCATCCTATAATCATGGCACTCTGGTTGTAGGATTCTCCTTCAGGTTGCGGGTGGGCAGACGCGGCGATATTGTGTCCGCGTCGTGATGGTTACGTTTAATGGCCAATGCTTAGGCTGTTTTTCGTGAGTATGCGTCACCCGGCTATGCGAAAAGACCTGCAACTCGCCCTGATGGCAAGTCCCGTAATCGCGATCTTCCTTTCGCTCACCACGCCATACCTGCAGGCAGAACCCGCTTCCGGCGCCGCGCATACCGTCATTACCAGCAGCACTGACAACAGTGGCCGCAAAGTCTACGTCAATGAATCATTTCCCGTAGCCGCGAGCAAACGCTCCGAAGCCCCCACGCGAAATTCGCTGGCATTCTGGAGCGCCACGGAACACCGCTGGAAGGCAGTGCCTTCCGCCAACATCCGCGCAGCCCGTTCGGCTGCGGCCGAGGTCAACCAGACAAACTTCGCTCCGGGAAAAGCGTTTTCTGCGCAAGACATCGATGCCGCGATCGACCAGGCAGCGTCGCGGCACAATGTGGATCCCAACCTGGTGCGGGCGGTCATCAAGGTCGAATCGAATTTCAATCCCAATGCGGTTTCCCGCAAAGGCGCGATGGGGCTGATGCAACTGATGCCGCAAACCGCGCGCCAGTTGAGGGTGGAAAATCCGTTTGATCCGCAACAAAATGTGGACGCCGGGGTTCGTCATTTAAAGCAGCTCATGGAGAGCTACGGAGGCGACGTGAAGCTGACCCTGGCCGCCTACAACGCGGGGCAGGGAGCGGTGGCGCGCAGCGCCGGAGTGCCCCATTTTGCCGAGACCCGCAACTACGTCAAGCGGATCACGCAACTGTACTACGGAGGATCGGACCCAGGTTCTCACTTTCTGGAAAGCCCCATGCATGATCCAATTCATGTGGAGAGGGACGCCCGGGGCGTGCTTCACATCAGCAATACAGAATAAAAGTGCGCGCAGTTTGTTGGCGAGCCAGCTCCCAGTTATCCCAGGGATTCGTTTTTAATTTTGCGATAGCGATTTACGGGCCGTTCAATTGAACAATCGAATTCAACGCGTGCTGCGCTGGAGTGCGGCTGTGTTTGCGCTATTGGTGCCTGTCGCTGTCCACGCCCGCATACATAAGTCCGGTGCCTGGGCCGATTCGCAATTTGCCGCCGCGCAACGTATGCAGGAGGTATTAGAGGGTCAGCCTATCGACAAACGGACGCGGGTCGATTACGAACGCGTGATCAATGCCTATCGCCGCATTTATCTGGGAGCTCCCACGTCCGGACGCGCCGATCCCAGCGTAGTTGCCGCCGCCCAGATGACCGAAGAAATGGGACGGCGCTTCGATGATTCCGACGATTTGCGGTCGGCTATTCAACAATATGAATTTCTTCGCCGCGAGTATCCCGGGAGCAAGTTCCGCTTCGACGCCCTGTTCAGGATTGGCGAGATTTACAAAGACGATCTTCACGATAAGAAGAACGCCGATGCAACCTTCGAGGAATTTGTGCGCCGTTATCCGCGCAACCAATTCGCCGAGGTGGCGCGGCAGGCGCTCGCCGAATTGGCACAGACCCAGTCGAGCCGCCGGTCACCGAAAGATATAAGAGCTGCTAACAAGGACTCGAAGGCGCCGCTGAAATCAAGCCCTGAGGGATATTCGGATGCCGCAAATGACGATGCGCAAAATAAATCCGTCAATCAGACTGAGGCGGCTGAATCTGCAAAACCGTCGCGAGTCATCGGAATCCGTCACTGGTCGACGCCAGATTACACGCGCGTGGCGATTGATCTCGAACAGGGCGTGAGGTTCGAGTCGCAACGAATCGAAGCGCCCGATCGCATCTTCTTCGACCTGCTTGATACTGAGCTAGATCCCAAGCTGGCCGGCAGGACATTCGATGTGGGTGATGGTCTGTTGAAAGATATTCGTACCGCGCAGTTCAAGGCCGGACGCGCCCGCGTCGTGCTCGATCTCGATGAACTCTCGGAATTCGATGCGGCACAGCTGGACAATCCGCCGCGCCTTATTATCGATATTCATAACAAACCGCTCACCGCCGCCGCAGCGATAAAGGCAAGATCAATAGCAAACGGCGAAAATTCTTCAGACAGGGGTGTTCCGGATCCGATCAGCGGAGAAGCTTTATCAGCGGAAAAAGTTTTCATGGACAGATCGGCTCGCCGCAACTCGGTGGTGATCAGCAACGGCGTTAAGATGACCATCGTTGAGGCCGACAACGACGGCGCCGAGCAAGCAGAACCGCTCGCGCAAGACACTAATACTAATAAAGACACGCCTAAGCTTGACTCTATCGATCTCAAGAAGATCAAGCCGGCCAGCGTTGACACAGTTGCGAATCTGCCTTCTGACCGAGCCAAGAGCAGCAGCAAAAG
>Ga0210394_10002117_pt1 | contig 28297 bp, 24 predicted proteins | sample IncBWC12MmetaG_FD_160121 | JGI IMG/M metagenome (GOLD analysis project Ga0210394, IMG submission 160121) | Forest soil microbial communities from Barre Woods Harvard Forest LTER site, Petersham, Massachusetts, United States - Inc-BW-C-12-M | ecosystem: Environmental > Terrestrial > Soil >...
CAACTCGACATTGGCCGCGTAATTGCTTTCCGGGCACCACGCGATCTGATCCTCGCCCGTTTCGGCGATCACCTGGAATTCGTGCGACCGCGTGCCGCCGATGGCGCCGGTGTCGGCCGCCACGGCACGGAAGTTCAAGCCCATCCGCGAAAAGATGCGCTGGTAGGCGCCGAACATCGCGTCGTAGCTGCGCAGAGCGCCGTCCAGGTCGCGATCGAACGAGTACGCGTCCTTCATCGTGAACTCGCGCCCGCGCATCACCCCGAAGCGGGGTCGCCGCTCATCACGGAATTTGGTCTGGATGTGGTAGAGGTTCAGCGGAAGCTGCCGATAACTGCGGACGTCCTGGCGCACGACGTCGGTGACAACCTCCTCGGAGGTCGGCTGCAGCACGAAATCACGCTGATGGCGGTCTTTGAGCCTGAGCAACTCCGGTCCGTACTTGTCCCAACGCCCTGACTGCACCCACAACTCAGCCGGTTGGACGACCGGCATCAGCAGTTCGATCGCCCCGGCCCGATTCATCTCTTCGCGGATGATCGCCTCGATCTTGCGGATCGAGCGCAGCCCGATCGGCATGTAGGTGTAGATGCCGGCGGCCAGTTTCTTAATCATGCCGGCCCGCAGCATCAGCTGCTGGCTGATGACGTCAGCGTCAGCCGGCGCCTCCTTTAGCGTCGAAATGAAGAACCGGGAAGCTCGCATGATTGGAATTGCCGGATAAGGCGGCCCATTCGACCACACCGATTGCATTTGAGCCGCACCGCGCGGCTCCTATAATCGGCGGCAGATGATATAGCTTCAGGTGATGGCATGCTGGACAAAGAAGGCTACCGCCCGAATGTCGGCATCATCCTGCTCAACGATCACAACAAGGTATTTTGGGGCAAGCGCGCGAAACAGCACTCCTGGCAGTTCCCGCAAGGGGGAATCAAGCACGGCGAGACCCCCGAGCAGGCGATGTACCGCGAGCTGTACGAAGAGATCGGACTGAGTCCGGAGCAAGTGCGGATCGTGGGGCGCACGCGGGAGTGGATGCGCTACGAAGTCCCCGAGCAGTGGATCCGGCGAGACCTGCGGGGCAACTATCGCGGGCAGAAACAGATCTGGTTCTTGTTGCGCTTGGTCGGCCGCGAATGCGACGTCTGCCTGCGCCGCAGCGAAAAGCCCGAGTTCGATGCCTGGCGCTGGCACGACTACTGGATCCCGCAAGACTCCGTCATCGAATTCAAGCGCGCCGTCTACCAGCAGGCGCTGACCGAGCTGTCGGCCTACGTGTTCCGCGTCGAGCATCGCCGCTCTTAAGCCGGTCGCCGTTGGCCTGCCCTGCCATCACACGGCGGCTGTCGGCCGGCCCAGCCGGGTCCTTCGCTGTTGGGCACGGGCTCGTTCGGACCCGATACTCTCCGTGCGGTCGACGGGATCGCCTGGATGCCTCAGCGGCGTCTTGAGCGCCGTGTCGCCGGCCACCGCGCCTGAACCAGTGCCGGCTACAGGACGACCAGGTTGTCGCGGTGAATCAGCTCCGGCTCTTCGATGAAGCCGAGCGTGGCGGCGATGTCGCTGCTGGGCTTGCGGGCGATCAGACGCGCTTCGGCGCTTGAATAGTTGACCAGGCCCCGGGCCACCTCCTGGCCATCCGGCCCGACGCAGGACACCACATCCCCGCGCGCGAACTCGCCCTGCACCTGCAGCACGCCCACCGGCAGCAAGCTCTTGCCTTCGTGACGCAGCGCGCGCACGGCGCCGGCGTCGACGGTCAGGCGGCCTTTGAGCTGCAAGTGGTCGGCCAGCCACTGCTTGCGCGCGGTGAGCACCGGGTAGCGGGCGGCCAGCTCGGTCCCGATCGATACGCCGTTGGCCAGGCGCACCAGCACGTCGTCCTCGCGCCCGCTGGCGATGATGGTGCTGGCCCCGCTGCGGGCGGCCCGCTTGGCCGCGAGCACCTTGGTCAGCATTCCGCCCGACGCGATCGCGCTGCCGGGGCCTGCCGCGATCGTTTCCAAGGCCGGATCGCCGGCCTGCGCGTGCTCGATCAGCACGGCCGTCGGATCGGTGCGCGGGTCGGCGTTGAACAAGCCCGCCTGATCGGTCAGGATCACCAGCACATCGGCCTCCACCAGGTTGGTCACCAACGCAGCCAGCGTGTCGTTGTCGCCAAACTTGATCTCATCGGTCACCACCGTATCGTTCTCGTTGATCACCGGCACGACACGCAGATCGAGCAGCGTCATCAGCGTCGAGCGCGCGTTCAGATAGCGTGCCCGGTCGGCCAGATCGGCGTGCGTCAGCAGCACCTGCGCGCTGTGCAGCCCGTGCGCCGCGAAGCCCGACTCATACGCTTGCGCCAAGCCCATCTGTCCGACCGCAGCCGCGGCCTGCAACTCGTGGATCTGCTGCGGTCGCCGGCCCCAACCGAGGCGCTGCATCCCCTCGGCGATGGCGCCGCTGGACACCAGGATCACCTGCTTGCCCAGTTGATGGAGCGTCGAGATCTGTGCGGCCCAGCGGGCGATTGCGCCCGCGTCGAGGCCGCGGCCGTCGTTCGTGACCAGGCTGCTGCCAACCTTGATGACGGCGCGCCGGGCCCCTGCCAGCGCCGACAGGCTGGCACTCATCGCGCGTCGGCGGCGATCGCCTCGAAGCGAACATCACCGGCCGACGCGGGCTCCGAGTCGCGCTCGCGCTGGCGGGCAAGGAACTCATACACGGCCCACATCAGCTCGCGACAGCCTTCGCCCGTGGCCGCCGATATCGCGAACACCGGCGCCGTGGTACGCAACCGGCGCCGCAGTCGCTGCGTCAGTTGCGCGATGCGCTGCTCGCGCTGCTCGAGCGGGAGCGCGTCGATCTTGTTCAACACCAGCCAGCGCGGCTTGCGATGCAGACGCACGTCGTAGCGCTTCAACTCCGCCACAATGGCTCGCGCCTGTCCCACCGGATCGACGCTTTCGTCGTACGGCGCCGCGTCGATCACATGCAGCAGCAATCGAGTGCGCGCCAGATGTCGCAGGAACTGGTGCCCCAGGCCAGCCCCCTCGGCGGCGCCTTCGATCAGGCCGGGCACATCGGCCAGCACGAAGCCCTTGCCGTGCTCCAGACGCACCATGCCCAGGTGTGGGTACAGGGTCGTGAACGGGTAGTCCGCGATTTTGGGGCGGGCGTTGGACACGGCCGCCAGCAAAGTCGACTTGCCGGCGTTCGGCGCACCGAGCAAGCCGACGTCGGCCAGGATCTTGAGCTCCAGCCGCAAGTGGCGCGACTCGCCGGCCCCACCGAGGGTTCGGCGGCGCGGCGCGCGGTTGGTGCTGGACTTGAAGTGCAGGTTGCCCAGGCCGCCCCGTCCACCGGCGGCCAGGATGGCGCGCTGTCCATCGGCCACGAGGTCCGCCAGCACCGCGCCGGTGGATTCGTCCACGATCAGCGTCCCGACCGGGACTCGCAGCTCGATGTCGCGACCGCCCGAACCGAAGCAATCCGATCCGGTTCCGTGTTCACCGTTTCCCGCCTGATGGTGCCGCGTATAGCGGTAGTCGAGCAGCGTGTTCAGATTGCGGTCGGCAATGACCCATACGTCGCCGCCGCGACCGCCGTCGCCGCCGTCCGGGCCACCTTTCGGGATGAACTTTTCGCGGCGAAACGACATGCAGCCATCGCCGCCGCGGCCGCCAGTCACCTCAATCCGAGCTTCGTCGACGAATTTCATCCGGCGACCCCGGACCGCAGAGCAGACTTACTGCGGGGGTATAACCTCGACCCGTTGGCGGTTGTGACGGCCGCCGACTTTGAAGCGGACCGTGCCATCGACCAGAGCGAACAACGTGTGGTCGCGGCCGACGCCCACGTTGTCACCGGCGTGGACGCGCGTGCCACGCTGACGCACGATGATGCTGCCCGCGCTGACCGACTCTCCGCCATAGGCCTTGACGCCGAGCATCTTGGGCTGCGAATCACGCCCGTTGCGCGATGAGCCGCCCGCCTTTTTGTGTGCCATATCAAGGTGCCTTTGAAACGGATGCTCAGCCGATCTTGTCGATCTGGAGCTCGGTGAAGTCCTGCCGGTGGCCGGCGTGCTTCTGGAAATGCTTGCGCCGGCGCATCTTGAAGATGGTGATCTTCGGATGCCGACCATGCGACAGCACAGTCGCCGTGACCGAGGCATCGGCCACCAAGGGCGTACCGACGCGCACGTCCGATCCCTCGCCGAGCGCCAGCACATCGCTCAGGCGCACCTGCTCACCCACCGCCGCCCGCAGCGACTCGACTTTCAGCCGGTCGCCCGCGCTGACCCGGTACTGCTTGCCGCCCGTCTTGATGACCGCGAACATCCGTGGTGTCCTCTTTACCAGTCCTCTTAGCCCAGCCCTTCTACTTCCGTAGCCTGGCGAACTGTCGAAAGTTAGCCGGAGATTGTCGCATTCCCGGGGTGGTGTCGTCAATGCGTAGCCCGGTCCCCCGATGCGGAGCCAGTGCCGCTCAATATAATGGTGCGTGTCACCGTGCCGGACTGCTGCCCAACCGTGTCGATCGCCTCCGCCACCCGAGCCCCCGACCGTTCGACCCAGGATCTGACCCAGCTGCTGGCGCCGATCGCGGCCGACCTGCAGGCAGTCGATCAAACGGTGCGCGAACGCCTTCACTCCGAGGTGGCGCTGATCGGCACGATCGCCGACTACATCGTCGGCGCCGGTGGCAAGCGCCTGCGGCCGGCGCTTCTGCTGCTGGTCGCTCGCGCGCTCGGCTACCGGGGCTCGTCCCACATCGTGCTGGCCGCCGTCATCGAATTCATCCACACCGCCACGCTGCTGCACGACGACGTGGTCGACGAATCCGATCTGCGGCGCGGGCGCCCGACCAGCAACGCGGCTTTCGGCAACGCTTCCAGCGTTCTGGTCGGCGACTTCCTGTATTCGCGCGCGTTCCAGATGATGGTCGATGCCGACAGCATGCGCGTGATGCGCATCCTGTCCGATGCGACCAATCGGATCGCCGAAGGTGAAGTACTCCAGCTGATGAACATCCATGATCCAACCATCGACGAAGCGCGGTACCTGCGCGTGGTCGAATGCAAGACGGCGACGCTGTTCGAGGCGGCGGCCCGCATCGGTGCGGTTCTGTGCAGCGCGGAGCCGGCGCTCGAGCAGGCCTGTGCCCGCTACGGCGCGGCGCTCGGAACGGCCTTTCAGATCATCGACGATGTGCTGGACTACGACGGCGATCCGCACGAAATCGGCAAGCGCGTGGGCGATGATCTGCGCGAAGGCAAAGCCACGCTGCCGGTGATCCACGCGCTGCGCCAGGCCAACCCCGGTCAGCGCGCCCAGGTCGAGCAAGCCATCCGGGAGGGCCGCGGCGACTTCGACGAGATCGCGCGCATCGTCCATGTGCACGGTTCGATCGAGTACGCGCGCCGGCGCGCCCAAGCCGAATCGGCTGCGGCCACCGAGGCCGCGCGCTCATTGCCGTCGTCGGTCTTCCGGGACCGTCTGCTAGACTTAGTATCGTTCGCGATGCGGCGCGACCGCTGAGACAGCCGTGCTGCAGGCCGTTGAAGAGCGTCGCGAGCGGGGCTGAGTTGCGAGCGAAGTAGTTAGGTAGAAGGGACCCGAACGGCCCCTCACCCCCGACCCCTCTCCCCGAGGGGAGAGGGGAGAGCGACCGTAGGAGCTCATCGAGCACCGGAGGTCGCACAATCGGCGCACGCAGTAGCTTTTCAACAGCCTGCAACGGGGTGTAGCTCAGCCTGGTAGAGTACTGCGTTCGGGACGCAGGAGTCGGAGGTTCAAATCCTCTCACCCCGACCAGCTTTCGATCATTCCCCTGGGTGCGTACCACGCACCATCGGGCACCCGGCGCAGGTTCGTTTTCTTTCGGGGGCGCCCTTCCCTCCTGATTCAACGGCGACGGGCCAATAGTGGAAAACCTCCCGCTGTGGGCCCAGGCCGCCGCCCTGGTCGCGCTGCTGCTGGTCTCGGCTTTCTTCTCGATGGCCGAGACCGCGATGATGGCCCTGAGCCGCATCCGGCTGCGCCACCTGGTCCGTCAGGGCAGCGTCGCGGCGCAACGCACGCAGGGACTGCTCGATCGAACCGACCGGCTGCTCAGCGTGATCCTGATCGGCAACGCGTTCGCCAATGCCGCGATCACCGCCCTCTTCACGGCGTTGACGCTGCTGTACTTCGGCGACCACCGCTGGAACCTGGCAATCGCGACCGTACTGATCGCCTTCGCGATCCTGGTGTTCGCCGAGGTCACGCCGAAGGTGATCGGTGCCACCTATCCGGAGCCCCTGGCGCTGTTGTCGAGCGCGATCCTGAAGTTCCTGTCCTGGCTGGCCACTCCGGTGGCCTGGTTCGTCAATCTGTTCGTCCATGGAATCCTCTGGCTGTTCCGGATTCCGGAAATGGGCTCGAACTCCTCGACGCGGCTGACACCGGAGGAGATGCGAACGGCCGTGCTCGAAAGCGGCACGTTCATCCGCGGCAAGCACCGCAGCCTGCTGCTGAACGTGTTCGACCTGGAGCAGCTCACCGTCGACGATGTGATGGCGCCGCGGGCGGCCATCGAGGCGCTGGACATCGAGCAGCCGATTTCGGTGCTGATCGATCAGCTGACCTCCTGCTACCACAACAAGCTGGTTGTCTACGAAGGCGACATCAGCCGGGTGCTGGGAGTGCTGCACGTTCGCAAACTGCTGGCGGCACTGTCGAGCGGCGAGCTGAGCCACGAGGCAATTCGCGAACTGCTGGCCGCGCCCTACTACATTCCGACCGCCACCCCACTGTTGCAGCAGCTGCAGATGTTCCAGGAGAACCGGCAGCGTTTCGGACTGGTGGTCGACGAATACGGCGAGCTGGTCGGCCTGGTCACCGTCGACGACATCGTCGAAGAGATCGTGGGCGAGTTCACCACCCCCGCGCCCGGCAGCGGGCAATCCGGTCTGCGCTGGGGACCGTCCGGACAGACCGTGGTCGACGGCGCCGTGACGCTGCGTCTGCTGAACCGGCGCCTGAACCTGATGCTGCCGCTGGACGGCCCCAAGACGCTCAATGGGCTGATCCTCGAGCGACTCGAGCAGATTCCGGACGGGCCGTGCTGCTTGCGGATGCCCGGATGCGTACTCGAGATCGTTCAGGTTCAGGACCAGGCTGTCCGTAGCGTCCGGCTAATCCGCATGGCGGGGTGAAACGCTGCGCTGGCCAGGGTTACGAAACGGTGCGGCCTGCGGTGCTCGCTGCTCGTCCGTATCGTCCGCTGCTGCCCGGTCGCGACTCGGCCCTGCTCGCAACGCTCTTCCCAGGCCTGCGTCTGCGGGCCTGGGGGACCACCCGCCCCGTCAGCCCGCCTGAGCCCCTCTTTGTGGGATCCGAGCGCTACAATTCGATGGCCTCCCGGCACCATCTTTTCGCTTAAAGCGCGGGGGTGTACGCGCTAATCTTCGTCTGCCGCTTTACGCCCAAAAAATGTCCACCGTCACCCAAGGTCCTTCCGCCGCCGCTGGCGCCCTAACCGGTCTGGCCCGCGCATTGGTCCAGCAGGGCCGCCTTCGTCCCGACCGGGCCGAGGCGCTGGCGCGTAAGGCGACCCAGAGCAACACGCTGTTCGTCGACGAACTGATCGGAGTCGGGGAAACGATCGGACTGTCGGCGACCACGATCGCACGCTTCGCGGCCGAAACGTTCGGGCACCCACTGTTCGACCTGTCGGCGATCGATGCCGATCAGCTGCCGAAAGACACGATCGACAAGAAGCTGGTCGCTTCGTTGCGGGTGCTGGCCTTGCGCAAGCGCGGCAACCGGCTCGCGGTCGGCGTGTCCGATCCGACCAACTACCAGGCTCTGGACCAGATCAAGTTCCAGACCCAGCTTGCGCTGGACGTCGTGGTGGTCGAGCACGACAAGCTCGTGCAGATGATCGAGGCGACCACGCAAAGCGCCAACCAGTCGCTCGAGCGCCTGATCGACGATGACGTCAGCTTCGAGGACCTGCTGGCGGAAAACCCCGAAGAAAAGGCCGACGAGGCCGCTTCGGCCGAGGTCGACGACGCACCGGTCGTGCGTTTCCTGCAAAAGCTGCTGCTGGACGCGATCGGCGACGGAGCTTCCGACCTGCACTTCGAGCCGTACGAGAAGTTCTACCGGATCCGGTTCCGGGTCGACGGCATCCTGCGCGAGGTGGCGCAACCGCCGCTGGCGATCCGCGAGCGTCTGGTCACGCGGATCAAGGTGATTTCGCGCCTGGACATCTCAGAAAAGCGCGTGCCGCAGGACGGCCGCATGAAGCTGGCGCTGTCGGGGCAGCGGGCGATCGATTTCCGCGTCAGCACGCTGCCGACCCTGTACGGCGAGAAGATCGTGATGCGGATTCTCGACCCGTCGCAGGCGAAGATGGGAATCGAATCACTCGGCTACGACCCCGACCAGCGCGAGGCGCTGGTGAACGCGATCAAGCGGCCGTACGGCATGGTGCTCGTCACGGGGCCGACCGGCAGCGGCAAGACGGTGTCGCTGTACACGTGCCTGAACATGCTGAACCAGCCCGGCGTGAACATCTCGACCGCCGAAGATCCGGCCGAAATCCAGCTGGCCGGGATCAACCAGGTCAACGTGAACGACAAGGCCGGCCTGACCTTCGCCAACGCGATGCGCTCCTTCCTGCGGCAGGATCCGGACATCATCATGGTGGGCGAGATTCGCGACCTGGAGACGGCGGATATCGCGATCAAGGCGGCGCAGACGGGCCACATGGTGATGTCGACGCTGCACACCAACGACGCGCCCTCGACGCTGACCCGGATGGCGAACATGGGCGTGCCGAGCTTCAACATCGCCTCCTCGGTGATCCTGATCACGGCGCAGCGCCTCGCGCGCCGCCTGTGCAACTGCAAGCAGCCGGCGGACCTTCCCGTCGAAGGGCTGCTGGCCGCTGGCTTCAAGGCGGCCGATCTGGACGGCAGCTGGCAGCCGTTCCGTCCGGTAGGCTGCGATCGATGCAAGGGGTCGGGCTACAAAGGCCGGGTCGGCATTTACGAAGTGATGCCAATCTCGGAAGAGATCCAGCGCATGATCCTGCGCAACGCGAGCGCAATGGACATTGCTCAGCAGGGTCAACGCGAGGGGGTCCGCAATCTGCGGATGTCGGGATTGTTGAAAGTCAAGCAAGGGGTCACCTCGGTCGACGAGGTGTTGGGATGCACCAATGACTGATCTCGCGCGTCCAGAAGCGCGGCTTCGCCGCAGCCTTCGCAGGCAGCGCACTTCGGAAATCGCTAGGTAACGGAGACGAATATGGCAACCGGCGCGATTGCGCGTCCACGCGAAATGGTGCGCGAGTTCCTGTACCTCTGGGAAGGGCGCGACAAGGCCGGCCGCGTCGTGCGCGGCGAGATGCGGGCCGGCGGCGAGTCGGTGGTGGCCGCCTCGCTGCGGCGGCGCGGCATCCTCGCCACCAAGATCAAGAAGCAGACGCTGCCGCGCGGACGCAAGATTTCCGGCAAGGACCTGGCCCTGTTCACGCGGCAGCTGTCGACGATGCTCAGGGCCGGCGTTCCGCTGATGCAATGCTTCGACATCGTGGGTCGCGGTCACGCCAATCCGTCGATGTCGCGGCTGTTGAGCGACATCCGCAGCGACGTGGAGACCGGCACCAGCCTGAATCAGGCGTTCCGCAAATATCCGATGTATTTCGACGCGTTGTTCTGCAACCTCGTGGCAGCCGGCGAGCAGGCCGGTATCCTGGAAACGCTGCTGGACCGTCTGGCAACGTATCAGGAAAAGTCGATCGCGCTGAAGGGCAAGATCAAGAAAGCGCTGTTCTACCCGATCATGATCATTCTGGTCGCGATCCTGGTGACGGCGGTGATCATGATCTTCGTCATCCCGGCCTTCGAGCAGGTGTTCACCAGCTTCGGCGCCAACCTGCCCGCTCCGACATTGATGGTCATTGCGATGTCGCACTTCTTCGTCAACTACTGGTACGTGCTGCTGTTCGGCAGCGCAGGCGCAGGCTATTTTCTGTATCAATCGTGGCGACGATCGCCCGCCGTCCAGATGGCAGTCGACCGTGCCCTGCTCAAGCCGCCGGTGATCGGCCAGCTGATCCACAAGGCCACCATCGCGCGCTGGACGCGCACCTTGGCGACCACCTTCGCCGCCGGCGTGCCCCTGGTGGAGGCGCTCGACTCGGTCGGACCTGCGTCGGGTAACGCCGTCTACAAGGAAGCGACCCGCCAGATCCAGGGCGAGGTCAACATCGGGACGAGCCTTGCACAGTCGATGCAGAACTCGGGAGTCTTTCCGCCGATGGCGGTCCAGATGACGGCAATCGGCGAGGAGTCGGGTTCGCTGGACAGCATGCTGTCCAAGGTCGCGGATTTCTACGAGCGGGAAGTCGACGAGACCGTCGACGCGCTGGCCAGTTTGATCGAGCCGATGATCATGGTGATCCTGGGCGGCATCATCGGCAGCATCGTGGTGGCGATTTACCTGCCGATCTTCAAGCTCGGTCAGGTCGTCTGAATCCGGCGCTCAGGGAAGTGGCGGCAGACCGCCGCTTCCCCGATGCTCGATCGCGGTGGGTCCAGAGCTCCAGACGCTGTTTCCGTGGATGGCCGGCGTCCTGGGGCTGGTAGTCGGCTCGTTCCTGAACGTCGTGGTGCACCGCCTGCCGCGCATGTTGCAGGCACAGTGGAAAGCCCAGTGCGCCGAGCTGGAGGGCCGCAGCGCGCCGCAGATGGAGCGCTACAACCTGTGGACTCCTGGATCGCACTGCCCGTCCTGCAGCCGCCCGCTGCGGATCGTTCACAACATCCCGGTCGTGTCGTACCTGGCGTTGCGAGGCCGTTGCGCCTTCTGCAGCAGCGCGATCTCCATCCGCTACCCGACGCTCGAGGTGCTGACCGCAGTGCTGTTCGGCTGGGTCGCGGCCCATTTCGGCTGGTCTGCCGCCGGCGCCGGCGCGTTGATCCTGACCGCGTTCCTGCTCTCGCTGGCGCTGATCGACGCCGACACCACGCTGCTGCCCGACGACCTGACGCTGCCATTGATTTGGATCGGGCTGCTGATGAATCTGCGCGCGACCTATGCGCCGCTGCCGGACGCCGTGATCGGCGCAGTAGCTGGCTATCTGTCCCTGTGGTCGGTGTACTGGGTCTTCAAGCTGCTGACGGGCAAGGAGGGCATGGGCTACGGCGACTTCAAGTTGCTGGCGGCGTTGGGGGCGTGGCTGGGCTGGAAGATGCTGCTTCCGATCATCCTGATGTCCTCGCTGGTGGGCGCGCTGGTGGGCATTGCGCTGATCTTGCTGGCGCGGCGGGGGCGCGAGATTCCGATTCCGTTCGGCCCCTATCTGGGGGCCGCCGGGTTCCTGATTCTGCTGTACGGGGATCGGGTCGCTCCGCTGATCGGTCTTAGATAGGCGTCGACGGCAGGAGCCGTGCCGTGAACCGAGCCCTGACGATCGCGCTCACCGGCGGAATCGGATCGGGCAAGTCCACGCTGGCCCGGATGCTGGTCGAGCGGGGCGCGGGCTTGATCGACACCGATGCGATCGCGCACGAATTGACCGCGGCCGGCGGAAGCGCGATCGATGCGATACGCGCCGAATTCGGCGACACCGTGATCGGACCCGACGGCGCGCTCGATCGCGCGGGCCTGCGTGCCAAGGTATTCGGCGATCCGAGCGCGCGATCGCGGCTGGAAGCGCTGCTGCATCCGATGATCTGGCAGCGCGCCGAGGCGGTCAGCCAGGCCGTCGCGGCCGGCTCCGCGTACCTCGTGTTCGACATTCCGCTGTTCGCCGAGAACGCAGCTCGCAACACGCGCCGCTTCGACCGTGTCCTGGTGGTCGACTGTCCGACCCGGCTTCAGCTTGCGCGGGTCGTGCAGCGTGGCAGCTTGCAGCACGCCGAGGCAGAAGCGATCGTGGCGGCGCAGGCGAGCCGCGCGCAGCGGCTGGCGCTGGCCGACGATGTCGTCTTCAACGGGTCGAGCCTGGCGGCGCTGGAGCAGCGCGCGCATCGACTGCACGCGCTCTACAGCGACATGGGATCGAGCGAGCGGGTCGTGTGATATCTTCGAACGGGAACCTCACCGATGACGCAGGCCCTCGACGTGCTGTACGAGTACCCATTCAACGAGCGGGTGCGGACGCTGCTGCGCCTGGAGGATCTGTTCGAGAAGCTGAACTTCTTCTGCCTGCAGGATCACAGCTTCTGCCACCACACGGCGCTGCTGACGCTGTTCGAGGTGCTCGAGGTTACCTCGCGCTCGGACCTGAAAGGCGAGCTGGTGCAGGAGCTGGAGCGGCACAAGCAGTCGCTGCTCGCGCTGCGCAACAACCCGCAGGTCGCCGAGAATGTTCTGGCCTCGGTGCTGGCGCAGATCGACGCGGCGCAGACCGGCTTGAACGCCACCCAGGGGCGCGCGGGCCAGTACCTGCGCGACAACGAATGGCTGATGAGCATACGGTCACGCGCGATCATTCCGGGCGGCACCTGCGAATTCGATCTGCCTTCGTACCATGCGTGGCTGATGCGGCCGGCCGCAGAGCGAAGCACCGACCTGCGGACCTGGGTCGGGCCGCTGGCGCAGTTCAGCGAAGCGCTGGGCATCGTGCTGAAGCTGCTCAGGGAAAGCGCGCAGTACAGCGCGCGGGTTGCACCGGCCGGCTCGTTCCAGCAGATGCTACAAGGTCGTACCTATTCGCTGCTGCAGGTGCGCCTGGACAAGTCGCTCGGCGCGATACCGGAGATCAGCGCCAACAAGTACATGCTGTGGATCCGCTTCACGACGGCGGACCGCGACCTCAAGCCGCGTCCCATCGAGCGCGACATCGAGTTCAACCTGGCGCTGTGCTCGTTCTGAGGGCGGCAGCGGCAGGGCTCGCAATGGCATCGGTGAGACAGGTCAAGTGTCCGAGCTGCGGTGCGCCGGCCGCGTTCGACGCATCGAACCGCTTCCGCCCGTTCTGCTCGGAGCGCTGCCGCATCACGGACCTCGGCGACTGGGCGGCAGAGCGCCACCGGATCGCGGCAGATGCGGCCGAAGGCCTGCCCGAGGCAGGCGCTGATGGGGCAAGCGACGGGCCGTGCGAGCCCGAGCGCGGTTGAATCGACCGCCTAGCGATCCCGGATGATCGCCAGCGAGTTCGCCGACGCCAAGGTGTTGTCGATGACAAAGACCGTATAGACCGCTCCCGGAACGTTCAGTGAAGCGTTCACGACGGTCAGGGGACTCAGCCCGGGCACGACGAACTGCAGTGTCGAAATGGGTGACTGGGTCACCCCGAAGTACGGTGCCGCCGCGCCATAAGCGACCGCGCTCGCCACCTGCACGTTGTTGTCGTACAGCGTCACACCGCCGGCCAGGGTGACGCCCGCATTGACCAGGCGCAGACTCACATTGCCGGCGATGGGTACCTGGTTGTTGTCGGTGAAGATCGATACGGCCGGCGCAGACGGCGAAGTGCCATAGACCAGGATCGTGAAATCGCCTCCGGTGGCGAACGTGGCGGCCGGCACGCTCGCTATCGGCGTGCTCGCCACGCTGATCGAGTAGGACGTCGTGCCGCCAGGCACCAGCGTATAGGTGCCGGGATTGGGCGAGAACACCGGGGCGAGCGCGGTGCCGCCCACGGTGGCGGCGACGGGCGAAGCGCCGGCCACCGGCAGCGCCGACATGAGGCGCACGCGCGCGCTGGTGGCCGGAACGAACGACACCGAGCCGCCCTGGTTCGCCAGAAATCCGTTGACGAGCGCTCCGCCGCTGGTGCTGGTGAACCCCAGCAAAAGGATCTGCGTGCTGGCGAGCTGCTGCGAAGGGATCCTGAAGCGGACATCGTTCGGGTTACCCGTCCCGGTTGCAACGAGCTCATAGGAGCCGGACACCAGCGTCGTGAACAGCGGCGCCGCGCCGAAACCGACGGTCTGGAATGTCGGCGACAGCCCGGCCACCGTGGTGATTCCGGGCGACACCACGTACAGGTCCAAGGCCCCCGCGTCGGGTGAATCGTTGGAGATTCCGAGCAGGCTGAAGCCGGTCGTGGGAACGGCTTGATTCTCGGTGATCACGAGCGCAACGATCGCTCCGTTGCGATCGTAAGCGAGCACGCTGTAGGTTTGAGCGCTTGCCAGCCCGGTGACCTGGGTCGAGGATGCCAGCGATCCGTTGGTGGCCGTCACTGCTAGGGTGTAGGCGGCCGCCGTAACCTGGGCGTAGCCGGTCGCGCTGTCGACCGCCACGTTGGAGAACTGGGGCGCGCCGTTCAGGGTCAGCGTCAGGTTCGCGACGTGCGACGCGTTGATGAGACGCACCTGCGCGGGAGTGGAGTTGTTGTTGCCGCTGCCACACGCAGCGATCAACGCGGCCAGCGCGACCGCGGCCAGGTATTTAAGGAATCTGATCAAAACCGGTGTCCTTCTGCGCCTGACCCAAAAGGCGAAAGGGCGGATTGTAGCGTCATTCGACTTCGCTCCTTGTGCGCCCGACGTTGCGAATTGCATCAGATGGTTACGCATTGACGGGCCCCGACGGCTCGTGGCACGCTGAGCGCCATCTCATCTCATCGACGTGGGGAGCACGTGAGCGCTCAACGAACGATCGACCGGATCAAGGGGTTGGCTACCGCAGCGCTTCTCGCGGGTTGGGCCGGGTACGCGCCAGCGGCGCCATTGTCGGCGCATCCGATCGCGGTTGCGGTTCGTCATGGAAACTGCAACGCGGCGGTCGATCTGGCCAATCGCGACATCTCATCGGAGGATGGTCAGACCGCATTCCTGCTGGGGCGCATGTTGGACGAAGGCATCTGCGTCAAGCAGGACGTCGTGGAAGCCGCCCATCATTTCGCGCGTGGTGCGACGTTGGGTGACCGTGGCGCGGCCCTGGAGTACGCGACCAAGATCGGACTCGGCGAGGGAACCGAGCAGGGCTACGAGCGCGCCGGCGAGGTCTGCCGCAGCGCCGGCTTCGACCCGCACAGCCGGCTGTCGACGTACGCGCTCGGATATGCGTGCACGGTGCGCGGCGTCGCGGGCCGGATGTTGCGCGAGCGGCTGCCCAAGGGGGCGTTCCGGACGAACACCGGCGCCTTACTGGTCGATTTCAACCCGGCCAGCGACGCGATGTCGATCCTTTCCACCCCGCAGGTTGCGCGCGAGGAGGAAGCCCCCACCGGACGCAGAACGCGGCGCCTGCTGGTGGACGCGCCGCACGAAATCCAGGATGCCTGGGAAAGCGCGGTGTCGGTCGTGCCGAAGCCGGATCGAGCCCGCCTGGGCAACCAGCCGGTCGAACTGTCGCTCGACGTCGACACGCTGCTGGAGGATTGGCACAAAGCGGCACCGGTGGCATCCGACTCTCAGCTGCGAACCTTGAATTCAGGCGATCTGCACGTCCCCCAGACCCCCTGACGCGTAGCCGGATCGACTTATCCCTTATTAGGGCTCAGGCCGATCGACCAGGCCCTGCAGTCCGAGTCGGCGAACCCGCTGAGGGTCGTCCGTCGGGCCGGCGGCGGCCGTATACAGCGGGATCGGCGTCGCGCTGCTGAGCTGCGTCAATTCGTGCTCGGGCAACGCAGGCGCCACGGCAAAGTCCGCGCCCGAGGCGGCTGCGTGCGCCAGTTCCCCGACGTTGCGAACCGTCGACACCTTCCAGCGCACTCCATCGATCGCGATCTCGCGAGGTTGTGCCGACGCCGTTGAGCCGGGCGCGCCGAGCCAGCTGAATCGCGACGGCAACGTGAGCCAGCGCATGACCGGCTCCGCAGCCGGCAGCAGCGGAACCGGCGGCCGTGTGCCCGGTCGATGGAACATCAGGCGCTGGCCCTCAGCCGGCGTGGGCGTGCCCTCCCACCGCAGGACACGGCGAAAATGCAAACGCACGTACGCGTGCGGGTAGTCGTATTCGAATACGACCCACGGGGTCGATTCGGTCACGGTGATCCGCAGTTCCTCGGCCAGCTCGCGCGCCAGCGCATGCTCGACCGATTCACCCGGCTCGATCTTGCCGCCGGGAAACTCCCAGTAGCCCGCGTACGCCCTCGCCCCGGGTCGGTCAGCCAGCAGCACGGCTCCGTCGGTGCGCACCACGATGCCGACCGCGACCGGAACGACCGGGCGGGCCGAAGGGCCGGTCACCGGACCGCCAGGCCGGCACGACCAGCGAAGTCGCGCGCGAATTGGTGAGCAACCCGTCCCGAACGCGAACCTCGTGCCAGCGCGAATTGCAGCGCCTCGGCGCGGGCTTGCGCCGCCGCGGCCGGATCCACGCCGAAACGCGCCAGCCATTGCTCCACGATGTCGAGGTACTCGTCCTGGCGGAACGGATAGAACGACAGCCACAGTCCGAAGCGCTCCGACAGCGACACCTTCTCCTCGGTCGCCTCCCCGGGGTGCAGCTCGCCATCGGCGTCGTAGGCCGCATCCAGATTCTCGCGCATGAACTCGGGCATCAGATGACGTCGGTTGGACGTCGCGTAGATCAGCGCGTTGTCTCCGGAACCGGCCAGCGACCCGTCCAGCGCCGCTTTTAGCGCCTTGTACGAGGCGTCGCTCGGCTCGAATGACAAGTCATCGCAGAACAGCACGAAGCGCTCCAGCCGCCCCGCCAGCTGCGCGGTGATCTGGGGCAGGTCGATCAGGTCGTTGCGATCGACTTCGACCAGGCGCAGGCCCTCCTCCGCGTAGCGCCACAGGCAGGCCCGCACCAGCGAAGACTTGCCTGTTCCGCGCGCTCCGGTCAGCAGGACGTTGTTGGCCGGCAACCCGCGCACGAACTGCTCGGTGTTGCGCAGGATAGCCTGCCTCTGGCCGTCCACGTGCTTCAGGTCCTCCGGGCCGATCGCTGCGATCTGGCGAACCGCCTCGAGATGACCGATCACCGTGCCCAGATAGCTGCGCCGCCGCCATCGAAAAGCGAGCGCATTCCAGTCGGGCGGGCCACCGGGCGGCAGCAGCACCTCAAGCCGCTGCAGCAGCTCCTCGATGCGAAGGTTGATCGACGGCGGGGTCGTCATCTGGCCCGGTCAGCTTCTGTAGTCAGCTTCTGTAGTCAGCTTCGGTAGTCGGCATTGATCGAGACGTATCCGTGCGACAGATCGCAGGTCCACACCGAGGCGCTCGCTCCGCCCCGCCCGAGAGCGACGCGCACCATGATCTCGGCACCGTGCATCGCTCGCTGCCCGTCCTGCTCCTGATAGTCCGGGTGGCGCGCTCCGTCGCGCGCGACCCACACCTCGTTCAGATAGAGCTGCACCGCCGAAGGATCCAGGTCCTCGATGCCGCTGGCTCCGACCGCCGACAGGATGCGTCCCAGGTTCGGATCGGAGGCGAACATCGCGGTTTTTACCAGTGGAGAGTGGGCCACCGCGTAGGCCACGGTCGAGGCCTCGCGTTCGTCGCGCGCGCCCTCCACCGTAATACGGATGAACTTGCTGGCGCCCTCGCCGTCGCGCACGATCGCCAGCGCCAGCTCGTGCGCCAGGTCGCTCAGCGCGCTTTCGAGTTGCGTGCAGCGCGGGTCGCCGCGGCTCGTGATCGGAGCACTGCCCGCCTGACCGGTCGCGGCAATGACGAACGAGTCGTTGGTCGACATGTCGCCGTCGACCGTGATCCGGTTGAACGACGCGTCGGCCACCCGCCGCGTCATGTCCGCCAGCACCGCCGGCGCGACTGCCGCATCGGTCGCCACGAAAGCCAGCAGGGTCGCCATGTTGGGCCGTATCATGCCGGCGCCCTTCGCGATGCCGGTCGCGTTGACCGCGGCACCGTCGAGCTCGCAGCGCCGGGACGCTGCCTTGGGCACGGTGTCGGTCGTCATGATCGCTTCGGCCGCCTCGATCCAGGCCGTACGATCGAAGCGGGCCACCGCCTGCGGCAGCGCGTCGACGATCGTCTGCACGGGCAGCGGCTCCATGATCACGCCGGTTGAAAAAGGCAACACCTGCGCCGCCTCGCATCCGAGCAGGCCCGCGACCGCCTCACAGGTGCGCTGCGCGTCGGCCACCCCGCTGGCACCCGTTCCGGCGTTGGCGCAACCGGAATTGATCAGCATGGCCCGTATCGGAAGGCCCGCGCCCAGATGAGCGCGGCAGACCTGGACTGGCGCCGCGCAGAAACGGTTGCGGGTGAACACGCCGGCCACCGATGCGCGGTCGGCCAGACGTATCAGCAGCAAATCCTTGCGGCCGGCCTTTCGAATGCCCGCCTGCGCCCAACCCAGCTCGCAGCCCGCAACCGGTCGCAAGCTGCTGGCGACAGGAGCGTGCAATCCGACCGGCATCCTAAGAACGAGCGGGGCTCGGCTGGCCCCTTTTCCGGCCTCCGGCCGGAAAAGGCAAGAGGAAGAGAACGAGGGGGCTGGGCTGGCCCCCTCGTGCTCCCCCAGCCAATGTAAGCAGCAATGTTTGGGACATCAGGCCATCTTGCCGTGACAGACCTTGTATTTCTTCCCGCTGCCGCACGGGCACGGGTCGTTGCGGCCGATCTTCTCGCCGAACCGTCGAATCGGCTGCGGGACCGGCGCAGGTGCGGGCGGCGCCAGCGCCACCGCAACCTCGCCCTCGTCGGCGGCTTCGGCCGCTTCAGAGGCCGGGCCGAACTCGGCGTGCTGCGCCTGCGCCTGCTCGACCCGCCGCTCGGCTTCCTGTTCGATGCGCGATTCGGTGCGCTCGATTTCCTCGCGCGTCTGGATCTTCACGCTCATCAGAAAGCGCACCACGTCCGAGCGCACCCGGTCCAGCAGCAGCCCGAACAGCTCGAAGGACTCCCGCTTGTACTCCTGCTTGGGCTGCTTCTGCGCGTAACCGCGCAGGTGAATGCCCTGCCGCAGATGATCGAGCGCGGCCAGGTGCTCGCGCCAGTGCTGGTCCAGCATGTTCAACAGGATGGAGCGCTCCAAGCCGACGAACATCGCCGGGTCGACCGCGGCCCGCTTGGCGTCGTAATGCTGATCGGTCGCCTTCAGGATCCGCTCCAGCAGGACCGCGTCCGTGACGTCCTTGTCCTCGTCGAGCGATTGCTTGATCGGCAGCTCGATCTGCCAGTCGTCCTTCAGCGTCCGCTCCAGCGAGGCGATATCCCACTGTTCCTCGATCGTGTCTTCCGGAACGAAGCCGCGGAACAGGTCGGTGAAGAAGCCGTGCCGCAGGTTGGTCACCATCTCGGCCGGATCCGAGCTCTCCAGCACATCGCTGCGCAGCCGGTAGATCTCCTTGCGCTGCTCGTTGGCCACGTCGTCGTACTCGAGTAGCTGCTTGCGGATGTCGAAGTTGCGCGCCTCGACCTTGCGCTGCGCCGTCTCGATCGAGCGGGTGACCATGCCGGCCTCGATGGCCTCGCCTTCCGGCATCTTCAGCCGGTCCATGATCATCCGCATCCGGTCGCCCGCGAATATCCGCAGCAGCGGGTCTTCCATCGACAGATAGAAGCGTGACTCGCCCGGATCGCCCTGGCGCCCCGAGCGGCCGCGCAACTGGTTGTCGATCCGGCGCGACTCGTGACGCTCGGAGCTGACGATCTTCAACCCGCCGGCCGCGACCACCTGTTCGTGCAGCTGCTGCCACTCGCTGCGCAGCTTTTCGATCGGCTCGCGCTTGTCCTCGTCGGCAATGTTCGCGTCGGCGCGCAGCAGGTCGATCTGCTTCTCGACATTGCCTCCCAGGACAATATCGGTGCCGCGGCCGGCCATGTTGGTCGCGATCGTGATCACCCCCGGGCGGCCGGCCTGGGCCACGATCTCCGCCTCGCGCGCGTGCTGCTTGGCGTTCAGCACCTGGTGCTGCAGATTGTTCTGGGTCAGCAGGCGCGACAGAACCTCGGAGTTTTCGATCGAGGTGGTGCCCACCAGCACCGGCTGGCCGCGCCCATGGCATTCGCGGATGTCGTCCAGGATGGCTTCGTATTTCTCGCGGACGGTGCGGTAGATCTTGTCCTGATGATCGAGGCGCACCATCGGCCTGTGGGTCGGTATCACGACCGTCTCGAGGCGGTAGATTTCCTGGAACTCGTAGGCCTCGGTGTCGGCCGTGCCGGTCATGCCGGCCAGCTTGTGGTACATCCGGAAGTAGTTCTGGAACGTGATCGATGCCAGCGTCTGGTTCTCCTGCTGGATCGCGACACCCTCCTTGGCCTCGACCGCCTGGTGCAGTCCTTCCGACCAGCGCCGTCCCGGCATCAGTCGGCCGGTGAACTCGTCGACGATGACGATCTCGCCGTTCTGAACCACATAGTGCTGGTCGCGATGAAACAGGTGGTGCGCCCGCAATGCCGCGTTCAGATGATGCATCAGCACGATGTTCTGCGGCGCATACAGGCTCTCGCCCGGTGTCAGCAGCCCGCGACTGGCCAGGACCTCCTCGATCCGTTCGTGGCCCTGCTCCGAAATGTGCACCTGGTGCTGCTTCTCATCGACCCAGAAATCGCCCTCGGTGTCTTCCTTGTCCTGGCGCTTCAGCAGGGGCGGAATCTGGTCCATCGCCCGGTACAGGGTGGTGCTGTCCTCGGCCGGGCCCGAGATGATCAGCGGCGTGCGCGCCTCGTCGATCAGGATCGAGTCGACCTCGTCGACGATCGCATAGTTCAACCCGCGCTGGCGCCGGTCCTCGGCGCGATACTCCATGTTGTCGCGCAGGTAGTCGAAGCCGAACTCGTTGTTGGTCCCGTACGTGATGTCGGCCGCATAGGCAACACGCTTGTCCTCGGTCGGCTGCTGCGACAGGATCACGCCCACGCTCATGCCGAGGAACCGGTAGACCCTTCCCATCCATTCGGCGTCGCGGCTGGCCAGATAGTCGTTCACCGTCACGAGGTGCACGCCCTTGCCGGCCAGCGCGTTCAGGTACACCGCCAGAGTCGCCGTCAGTGTCTTGCCCTCGCCGGTGCGCATCTCGGCGATCTTGCCGTCGTGCAGGACCATGCCCCCGATCAGCTGCACATCGAAGTGGCGCATGCCCAGGGTACGCTTGGCCGCCTCGCGCACCACCGCGAAGGCCTCGGGCAGCAGTTGGTCGAGCGTCTCGCCTTCCTGGCAGCGGCGCCGCAGCTCGCCGGTGCGCGCCGCCAATTCGGCGTCGCTCAGGGCGCTGGTCTGCGCCTCCAGCGCATTGATGCGACCAACGCTGCGCTGGTAATGGCGGATCAGTCGCTGGTTGCGACTGCCGAAGATCTGAGTCAGCAGTTTGGAGATCATGGGAGCGTCGATGCGGCCCGAGCACGGCCGATCCGGCGCACGCGCAGTCGCACGTGCACGATCGGGAGCGGCCGCTGGGTCAAGCCCCGCGCTTGGCGCCCGGCGGCGAGCGCGAAATTATGTCACAGGATGTGGAGCCGCCGCCCCGGAATACAAGACGCCCGTGGTCTATTGAACCGTGGACGCCGCCGGAGTCGTCGACACCGCGGCATGAGCCACCGAGGAGGCGGCTGCCTCGACCGCTGGCGTCAGGCTGGCGAGCGCGGAGCCGGGCTTGGCGCCGGCCAGGTATTTCAGCGGATTTTGTGGCACGCCGTTGACATGAACTTCGAAGTGCAGGTGCGGGCCGGTCGAACGGCCGGTGGTGCCTACGAAGCCGATCTGCTGCCCCTTGCGGACGATGTCGCCCGCCTTCACGATGAAGCGCAGCGTGTGGGCGTACAGGGTTTGCAGGCCATTGCCGTGGTCGATACGGACCACGTTGCCGAACTCCGGATGGCGCTCGGCCGAAGCGACCACGCCACCGGCGGCGGCATAGATCGGCGTTCCGACCGGAGCCGCGAAATCGATACCGGCGTGCATCGCGGCCTCACCGGTGAACGGATCGGTTCGCATTCCGAAGCCGGAGCCGACGAAGCCTTCGACCAGCGGTGCGTTGCGTGGCAGCAGTGCCGTGCGGGCCGCACTGTTGAGCAACTCGGACTCGACCACGTTCATGTAATCGGTGCGCTGCTCCAACCCCTTGCCGACACTGTGCGCCTCGGTTTGCAGCTCAGCCAGCGACAGCGGGTGCGTCACGGGCGCCTCGGCTCCACCCAGGCCAGGGACCTCGCGGAAGTTGAACTCCTCGGGGCGGATGCCGGCCAGCTTGGACACGCGCTCGCCCAGCGCATCGAGGCGCATCAGGCGCGCTTCCATTTCGCCGACCATCTTCGCCATCGACGACACGTTGTCGCGCAGGTACTGTTCGTCTTGGGCCAGGCGGTCGCGCATCACGGCCGATACGAGTTGCTTGACCAGCGGCATGTCGCGCTGTGCGGCCAGACGGAACGTCACCACGTACAGGCTCAACACCAGCACCGTGATCAGCGACAAAAGCAGCAGTGCGCTCCATGCGATCGTCGCATGCGATAGGTTCATCGTGCGCGCACGCGCCAGTCGCCGGTCAACCAAGATCAATTGCACGCGGGTCTCCTCCAAACCGAGATATCGTCACCGAATCGCACAACCTGAATCCCCTGGCCGTACTCCGTTCGGATGACCCAAAATCCACGTCGTGTTCAGGACGCACTGGCTCAATCTGAAGTCGGGTCGGCCCTGCTCCACCGGTACAGCGCCTCGCAGCGTGCCGCCGCAGCGATCGAATCGGAGTGCCAGCGCATCGTGCCAGAGTTCCAACCGACTCGATCCGGCGGTTGCGAACTGCGCGGCACCGTACTTCGAGTGAATGCCGCCCAGCCTGCGCAAGTCGCCAAGCTGCGACAGGCGGTGCCCCGCCTACTTCGCCTCCTTCAGCAACAGGGAATCGACGTTATCGAAATCAAAATAGGGGTACAACCGCGCTCTTTGACTTCATCCGAGCGGCGGCAGTCTTCCCTGGCACCGGCAGGAGCTCGTGAGGGGTCTGCATTGGATCTGCGATCGACGCAGAGAATCGTTTCTGCACTTGATTTTGCAAGAAAGCTAGCGCTCACATTACCCGATTCTTCGGTGGGTGCCGCGGCACGGCGTTTGGCGGCCGACCTGGCCTTGAGACTCGCTCGAATACGCGAGTCAGGCGAACTGGGAAACCAGCAGGACAGAAAAGAAAAGGACGCCTGAAATCAGCGCCGCGGCCAGAAGCCATAGCGCAAGACGCAGGTAGCGCCGCTCACCGGTGGCCACGAATCGGACCGAGAAAAACAGGACTGCGACCCCGAATGCGGCCAGCAGAATCCGGAAGGCGACCACCGAGTGGTTAAGCGAATGCCGGGCGCAGAAACGCTTCCGGCGCCGGCAGATCGTGCTCGAAGCTCACGACCTCGTAGGCCGCGCGTTGCGCGAGCAGCGCGCGCAACAGGCGGTTGTTCAGCGCATGGCCCGACTTGTGCGCGCGATACGCCGCGATCAGCGGGCGACCGAGCAGGTACAAGTCTCCGATCGCATCCAGGATCTTGTGCTTGGCGAACTCATCGCCGCTGCGCAGGCCCTCAGTATTCAACACGCGATACTCGTCCATCACGATCGCGTTCTGGAAGCTGCCGCCCAGAGCCAATCCCGCCGCGCGCAAGGCCTCCACTTCGCTGACGAACCCGAACGTGCGGGCTCGCGCCACCGCCGTTTCATAGGCGTCGCGCGCAAAGTCGACCTCGACGTCCTGCGCCGAGGCGTCGATGGCCGGATGATCGAAGTCGATGGAGAAGCGCAGCTTGAAGCCGAAGTGCGGTTCGAGGCGCGCCCACTTCTCGTTGCGCCCATCCCCCTCCCGCACCTCGACCGGCGTCAAGACGCGGATGAAGCGTCGCGGCGCATTCTGCTCCTGAAGACCCGCGGACCGGATCAGAAAGACGAAGCTCGCGGCGCTGCCGTCCATGATCGGGATTTCGGCCGCGTCCACATCGACGTAGCAGTTGTCGATACCCAAGCCGGCCAGCGCCGACATCAGGTGCTCGACCGTCGAGATGCGCACGCCTTCGCGCACCAGCGTCGACGCCATTCGAGTGTCACCGACCGCTTCGGCCGACGCTGCAATCTGCACCGTCGGATTCGTGTCGGTACGCCGGAATACGATCCCCGTGTCGGCTGCGGCCGGACGCAGCACCAGCTCGACTTTGGCCCCGCTATGCAGGCCGATGCCGACGGTTCGAACAAGCGATTTGAGAGTGTGCTGACGCAGCATGGGCGACATTCTAGCCGCAGTGCAGCAAGCCAGGCGCCATTGACACGCATGGCAAAATTGCGTTCCGACTTCCAACGCGGTCCGCCGCCGACTCGATGCGCAGCTTGCACGGTACTCACGCACTTGCCTCCACGCCCCGCCCTCTGGCACCGCTGGCACGACTGATCGCCGCGTGCTGGATCGTCTGCGCAACGACCGGCGTCGCGATGGCGGCGCCTGCCGACGCGGTCGCGCCCGCGGCCACCGACGCCAACCGGGTCGACTACACGCCTGCCGAATTGACCGCGCTCGCGCGCCTGCTGGCCGGCGTCGATCCGCAAGGCGGCAGCGCCGGCCTGCAGGCGGTGGCCCGCACGGACGCCTGGAAGGCTCATCGAAAGGCGAGCCGCTATGGCGACCACCAGCTGCAGGAGCGCCTGCAACGAATGGACCAATGGCAACGCAGCACGTTGCCGCCGCCGCGCGCGGGCAGCGCATTGGTCTATCCGTTCAGCGGGCCCGACTTCGTCAACGCCTTCGCGCTGTTCCCCGACTACAAGACCTACGTGTTCTTCAGCCTGGAGCCTCCTGGCGAGATCCCGGCGCTGGCCGGGATGGACGAGCATCAGCTCGCCGGCGTGTTCTCCGACCTGCGCGGTGCGCTGAATGACCTGGTGGCGCTGAACTTCTTCATCACGCCGAACATGCAGGAGAACCTGCACACGGATGCTCTGCAAGGTACGGTGGCGGTGCTGCTCGCTCAGATGGGACTGCTGGGCTTGAGCGTTCACAGCGTCGAGCCGTACCAGCCTTGGCCCTCCTCCGCGCCCGGCGCTGGCGCGCCTGGCGCTACGGAGGGCAAGCCGGCATTGCCGTTGCGCGCGGTGAAGATCGAATTCGACGATCGCAGCAAGACGCGGCGCACCCTGCTGTACCTGTCGCTGGACGTGAGCGACAGCCAGTTGCGTTTCTATCCGCAGTTCGAGCCCTGGCTGCGGTCGTATGCGGAGCCGACCGTGTTGTTGAAGTCGGCCTCGTATCTGCTGCACGGGGGCAACTTCCGCAAGGTGCGTGGCGTCGTGCGCGAGCGCGCACGCCTGATCGTGCAGGACGACACCGGGATGCCGTACCGGCTGCTACGCGCCGATGGCTTCCAGATCTCGCTGTACGGACAGTACGAAAAACCGGTCAAGCTATTCGAGAACCGCTACCAGAAGGACCTGGACGACGCCTTCGAGTCGGCCGGCAACACCGATCCGGTGCCATTTCCGTTCGGCTACAACTGGCGCAAGGAGGGCCGCTCGGGTGTGATCGTCGCGCGCAGGCCGGGCGCCGACACCTGAGTGGTTCGACCGCCCGTTTCGCAGCGGCGTCGGCGCCTGATCACGGCGTTGCCGCTGGCGGCATGCGCAGCGCGCAACGCAGCCTCAGCGGGCCTGCCCTCCGAAGCCGCGAACGCGGCGAAGGAGGACGAGGAGCCTGCGCTGCGCAACTTCCGCTTCACGACCAGCGACGGCGTGCGCCTCAATGTGTTGGAGGCCTTGCCCTCCGAAGCGCGCAGCGCGAAGGAGGGCAAACCGGTGATCGTGCTGGTGCCCGGATGGTGCATGCCGGCCACGATCTGGCAGGCCCAGCTGCAGACGCTCGGACAGCGCTTTCGAACGCTCGCGCTGGATCCGCGCGGGCAGGGTGATTCGGAGATTCCCGCTGCCGGCTACGACGCGCAGCGACGCGCCGATGACCTGCGCGATCTGCTGGCGCCACTGCCGCGCGTGGTGCTGGTGGGATGGTCGCTCGGCGTGCTCGATGCGTTGGACCTGGTGCAACGCTCGGGCGACTCGCATCTGGCAGGGCTGGTGCTGGTCGACAACTCGGTTGGAGAACCGCCGGCGCCGCGACCGTCGAAGTTCCTGGCCGAGCTGCGGGCGGATCGAAGCGCCACGGTGGAACGCTTCGTGCGGGGCATGTTCGCCCGGTCGCGCCCCGAGGAGGAGATCGAACGCCTGAAGCAGGCCGCGCTGAAGATGCCGCTCGAGGCGGCGATCGCGCTGCTGTCGTACCCCTTCCCGCGCGAGCATTGGCGCAACATCGTCCGCTCGTTCTCCAAGCCCCTGTGCTATTGCGTGACCAGCCGCTACCTGGAGCAGGCGCACAACCTGCAGCGCGAGCGCCCGGCGACCCAGGTCGAATGGTTCGAGCACGCGGGCCACGCGCTGTTCGTCGACGAGCCCGAGCGTTTCAATCGCATCGTCAGCGCCTTCGCGCAAGCGGCCTAGGCGTGACCGAACCCGGAGCCGGCCAGAGCGCAAGCCAGGCGACCCCGGTTGGCGGCCCAGCCCTCCCCGCCGATCGATGGTACGTGCTCGCGGTCCTGACCATCGTCTACGCGCTGAACATCGCGGATCGGTTCTCGATCTCGACGCTGATCGAGCCGATCCGGCTCGAGCTACATCTGACGGACAGCGGTATCGCGTTTCTCACCGGCGTCGCGCTGGCTCTTTTCTACGTGACCGTCGGAATTCCGATCGCCGCGTTGGCCGATCGCAAGAGCCGCCGCAACATTCTGGTGATTGCCGTCGCGGTCTGGTCAGGCATGACTGCCCTGTGCGGCCTGGCTCAGAACTACTGGCAGTTGCTGCTGGCGCGCTTCGCCGTCGGAATCGGTGAGGCGGGCGGAACGCCGCCCTCGACATCGATGCTGGCGGACAAGTTTCCTGCAGCCCAGCGCCCGATGGCGTTGACCATTTTTGCGCTCGGCGCCTGCCTCGGAGCTTGGTTGGGCTCGTCGGTAGCCGGTACGGCGGCCGAGCACAGCGGTTGGCGGGCGGCCTTTCTCGTGCTCGGGATTCCGGGGCTGGCGGTCGCGCTGATCGTGTGGCTGACCGTCCGCGAGCCACACCGCGGACAGCTCGACGCGACGTCGACCGGCCTGGGGCGCAGCACGCTGATCGCCACGGTGAGGTTCATCGCAAGGCAACGATCGGCGGTTCATCTTCTGGTGGGAGGGTCGGTGGCGACGTTCTGGAGCTGGGGCCTGATGTGGTGGACTCCTGCGTTTCTGCAGAGGTCGCACCACCTGACGGTGGGGCAGGCCGGGCTTCTTCTGGGGCCGATGCACCTGGTCGCCGGAAGCGCCGGCACGCTGCTGGCCAGCTGGCTGATGAGCCGGCCCGCCGCGGCCGATCCGCGCCACGTCGCGCGCCTGCTCGCGTGGGTCGCTGCGCTGACCACGATTCCATCGATCGCCGCCTACTGGGTGACCTCCCAGCAGATCGCAACCGTGATGCTGTGGGCCTTTGTCCCTGGCGTGTACTTCTACATAGGCCCGGTACTCGGATTGCTGCAGAACGTCGTGCCCGCGTCGATGCGCGCAACCACCTGCGCCGTCCTGTTGTTCACCGCGAATGTGGCCAACCTCGTGATCGCGCCGCAGCTGATCGGCTGGCTGAGCGACTGGTTCGCGGGCTCGTTCGGCGCCGGCGATGAATCACTCCGATGGGCCTTGCTGCTGCTGGCGCCGACCGGCTTCTGGGCCGCGTGGCATCTGTGGACCAGCGCAGCCACCATCGGCGAGGACGAGGATCGCGCAAGCGGAACGGACGGCCTGCGTCATAGCCCCGGAGCCTGACGCAGCCAGCTCCGCAGGTGCTCCGCCAGAGTGCGATCCGGTGGTCGTAAAAGCCGAACGCGCTCATGCGCGTCAGCAGCCGCGCGTTGGCGCTGCGCTCAACTCGCCCCGCTATCGCAGCATTCGAAGCCGGCTGCAGCGCGGTGACGCGTTCAGCCGCGGCAGCCGCTCACGGTCCTGCTGGGCGTTCAACCATTCGCCGTCGATCCCGTTGAGTTGCAAAGGCGTCGACCCGGAGCGTCGCTATAGGGCGTTCTCGGTATTGCAAACGCCCCACATGTGGTGGACAACGCAGGTTGCGGCTACTAGACTCGATCGAGAGGCGGCCTCTCAGAGCCGCTCGCGAAGAACTCAAACAAAGTCGGGAGGAGAGGATGGACCCGATTCGCCGGCCCCTAGCCGGGCCATCTGTCGCGGCGCTGATCGCCGTGTTGTTCACTCCGATCGTCAACGCCCAGCAGGCAGCGCCGCCCGCGGCGGGAACGGAAGCGGCCCCGGAGCAGGTGGTCGTCACGGCGCAGAAGCGCACTTCGCTGTTGCAAGATGTGCCCTTTTCGGTGGCGGCTCCCAACGAGACCCAGATCCGCAACGCCGGCGCCGACAGCATCGCCGACCTGGCGCGCAACG
>Ga0210394_10002118_pt1 | contig 28289 bp, 22 predicted proteins | sample IncBWC12MmetaG_FD_160121 | JGI IMG/M metagenome (GOLD analysis project Ga0210394, IMG submission 160121) | Forest soil microbial communities from Barre Woods Harvard Forest LTER site, Petersham, Massachusetts, United States - Inc-BW-C-12-M | ecosystem: Environmental > Terrestrial > Soil >...
GGAAGTGCAGCCGGTCCTGCATGCGTTGCGCAAGGGTGGTGTTCACATCGTGGCGTTGCACAGCCATATGCTCGGCGAGCATCCGAACTTCTATTTCACCCACTTCTGGAGCACCGGCAAAGCGGAGGATCTGGCGCACGCTTTCCGTGCGGCGCTGGATGCACAGGCCGTCGTCAAGAAACCCTGACCGTCCCGCACTGGCGCATCCATGATCGGCATTCCGCGAAGGGGGACCAAAGCCGCTTCCGCAAAGACACCGGACGACCCGGTCACTCTGGCGGAAGCCACGCGCGTGTGGGCGAAGATCGGCTGGCTCGGCTTCGGCGGCCCAGCTGGCCAGATCGCCTTGATGCACCGCGAGCTCGTCAAGCAGCGCCGCTGGATCAGCGACACGCGCTTCCTGCATGCGCTCAGCTACTGCATGCTGCTACCCGGTCCGGAAGCGCAACAGCTCGCGATCTACATCGGCTGGCTGATGCACCGCACCCTCGGTGGCGTGATTGCCGGCACTTTGTTTGTGCTGCCCGGTGTCATCGTCATAGGCGTGCTCAGCTGGTTGTACGCCACCTACCAGCAGCTACCAGCAGTGACCGCTATCTTCTTCGGCCTGAAAGCCGCTGTCTTGGCGGTCGTCGTCGAGGCGGTCCTGCGCCTCGGGCGACGCGCGTTGAAGAATCGCGTGATGATCGCGATTGCAGCCGCTGCGTTCGTGTCACTGTACTTCTTCAAAGTACCTTTCCCGTTGGTCATCCTGGGCGCGGCATTGATCGGCATCGCCGGACGGCACTGGCGCCCGACAAGCTTTCCGGCGCCAGCATCAACTGCGACGCTTGCCCAAAGCGACTATCTGATCGATCGACGGATGGCCCGTGGCGAGTTAACCCATACGGCGCGTTCCCTGCGTCGGTCTGTCGTCGTGCTCGTGGTCTGTTTTGTACTGTGGTTCGGGCCAGTGGTTGGCGCGATGCTGCTTTTCGGCCGAGACAGCGTGTTCGCCCAGCAAGGCGCGTTCTTCGGGGTAGCCGCTCTCGTAACGTTCGGCGGCGCTTATGCGGTGCTCGCGTATGTGGCGCAACGCGCCGTCGAGACCTATGGCTGGCTCAGCCCGGCCGAGATGCTCGACGGACTGGCGCTCGCCGAAACCACGCCTGGCCCGCTGATCATGGTGGTGCAGTACGTGGCCTTCATCGCGGCATTCCGCCATCCGGGCGGTCTGTCGCCGTATGCGGCCGGTGTGCTCGGCTCGCTGCTGACTACTTGGGTCACATTCATGCCGTGCTTCCTGTGGATCTTCCTCGGCGCACCGTACATCGAGGCCCTGCGCAGCAATCGCACACTGAGTGCGGCACTCTCCGCGATTACGGCGGCCGTGGTAGGCGTGATACTCAACCTGTCGGTCTGGTTCGCGGTGCACACGGTATTCCACAAGGTGCACATGCAAACCATCAGCCTTATGCGCGTCGATGTCCCGGAGTGGCGGAGTGTCGATCTCGCCGCGCTGACGCTCAGCACCTGCGCGCTGATCGCAATGCTGCGCTTCAAGCTCGGGATGGGCTGGACGTTATTCGGGAGCGCTGTGCTTGGCGCTGGCATTTGGACGTTTGTTCACGTTGGATGAGCGTTACGCTGAAGCCCCGTTCGAGACCCTGTGGGGCGCGCCCGCACGCTTCCGCTTGGACGTCCATCGGAAGCTCGTTCAGGGCCAAATCGTTGCAGCGCCAATATCTCGCGACGAGCGGATTGTGATTGCGGGAGTGGAAACTCGGCGACTGCGAGGCGAAGTTGCGGCGCAGGCGCCGCACGAGCCCAGCAGCCAGGCTGGTGGGGATCGTGCATTTCGAGAAACGACGCTGCCGGCTCGACGCGGCAGCAGGTCACATTTGCCGTCTGCAACACCCGTTGAAGTAACGACGGGTGCCTTCGTCGTCGTCCACGATGTACACGATTGGCGCCCCGTTCGCTGATAGAACCCTGCGCACCGGGAGTAGGAGCTGCATGCGGAAAGTACCTATGTGTGCGAGTCGCACTTCGCATGCTCAAGCGCTTCAAGGCGTTTTCCGGGCGCCGATAATGCGTCCTAGCATGAAAACCAGCAGTGCCGCACTCGTTGCGGGTGAGAACCCCGAGGTCACCGGGCTATTCAGGATAGCCGGCGACGTCAGGCCAGTTGAGGCGTTATTTCGCAATACCGTCGAGCAGGCACCAGTCGGCATTGCCTTTGCCAACCGCGACGGCAGCTTCCGTCACTGCAACCCCGCATTCTGCTTGATGCTTGGCTTCGATGCCGCAGAACTCAACAGCAGGTCCATCGCCAACCTCACGCACGCAGAGGATCTCGAGTCCACCACCGCGGGCCTTGAACGACTGTGGGGCGGAGAGCTAGCGCACTTAGATGTCGAGAAGCGCTACGTCCGCAAGGACGGCAGCGTGCTATGGGCTCGCGTGAGCACCTCACTCGTTCGCGGCGGCGGCGCTGAGGCAGAGTGTTCGGTCGAATTCCTGCGCGACATATCCACACGCAAGCAGATGGCGACGACACTGCTGCAAAACCAGACGCTGCTCGCCGCCGTGATCGCCGAACTGCCGCTCGCGCTCCTGGCCTGCGACGTCACCGGGCGGGTGACGCACTACAACCGCGCGGCGGTCGAGCTGTTTGGAATTGCCACGCAGGACACGGGCGACCTCGCCCGCAGCGCCAATCCCGTCACATCGCGGATCTATCGGGTGGATGGCACGACGCCGGTACCCCTCGAGGACCGTCCACTCGCGCGTGCGCTGCGCGGTGACGAGGTCAGCGACGCCGAGTTCATCGTCGTCACACCGCAGGGTGCCGTGCACACGGCGCTCTCAAGCTCGCGGCGGCTGGTCGGACCGGCCGGACAGGCACTCGGCGCGGTGGTGGTGGTCCAGGACATCACCGAACGGCGCCTCGCTGAACAGGAGCTCGAGCAGGTGCACAAGCAACTGCTCGTCGCATCCCGGCTGGCGGGCATGGCCGAAGTTGCCACCAATGTCCTGCACAACGTTGGCAACGTACTCAACAGCGTGAATGTCTCGGCAAGCCTGATCGCAGAGGGCATCAAGAAATCGAAGTGCGCCGGGCTTGCGCGGGCCGCTGCGCTGCTGAGCGAGCACGCGCACGACCTGGCGAGCTTCCTGGCGGGTGCTCAAGGTAAGCACCTGCCGGCCTACCTGCAGGAGCTTGCCGCGGATCTCGTCAGCGAGCGTGATACAGCCACCGCGGAATTGTCGGCGCTGCGCAGCAACGTCGAGCACATCAAGGAAATTATCGCGATGCAGCAGAGCTACGCCAGACGCGGTGGCGTGGTCGATACATTCGACGTTTGCACGCTGATCGAGGACAGCCTGCGGATGAATCAGGGGGCCTTCAGCCGTCACGGCGTGGCGCTCAGCCGCGACTTCGAGGCCGTACCGCTGATCAAGGTCGACAAACACAAGGTGCTGCAGATCCTGGTGAACGTGATTCGCAACGCCAAATACGCCTGCGACGAAGCGCAGGCCGGCGAAAAGTGCGTAACCGTCCGGGTTCGCGCAGCGAACGGCTCAGTGCTGATCTCCGTCATTGATACGGGGGTCGGAATCCCGAAGGAAAACCTGAACCGAATCTTCAATCACGGCTTCACGACTCGCCCGGACGGCCACGGTTTCGGACTGCACAGCAGCGCGCTCGCGGCCAAGGAACTGGGCGGCTCGCTGCACGCCGAAAGCGCCGGTCCAGGGCATGGCGCCACCTTCACCCTAACGCTGCCGCTCGCGTCGCCGGAGCCGCTCGATGGCAAATGAACCCGAGTTGCTGAGGCATCGCGTTCTGGTGATCGACGACAATGCGGGCATTCATCAGGACTATCAGAAGATCCTCGCCGGCCGCGACGCCGGTCAGATGTCGGCGGCGGAAGCAGCGCTGTTTGGCGAGCGCCAGCCTACCCTCTCGCGCCCGACATTCGATGTGGATTCGGCGATGCAGGGGCGGGACGGCGTCGAGCTCGCGCGTGCGGCTCTCGCCGAGGGCCGTCCGTACTCGGTCGCTTTCGTCGACATGCGAATGCCGCCGGGTTGGGATGGGCTCGAGACCGTCGAACAGCTGTGGAAGATCGACCCGGACGTACAGGTCGTCATCTGCTCCGCCTACGCAGACTACGACTGGCTGGAACTCCTGGCACGACTCGGGCACTCGGACAAGCTCATTGTCGTCAAGAAGCCCTTCGAGCCGATCGAGATCCTCCAGTGTGCGAGCGCTTTAAGCCAGAAATGGCAGAATGCCCGTGCACTCAAGCGCCACGTCGAAAGCCTCGAGCGGGTCGTCACCGATCGCACCAAGGGTCTCGAGGCGGCGAACCGGCAGCTGCGGCATCTCGCTTCGCACGACGCGCTCACCGGCCTGCCGAACCGCCTGCTGCTCGATGACCGCATTGCCCAAGCGATTGCCCATTCGCAACGGCACTCACACGAATTCGCGGTCCTCGTCATCGACCTCGACAGATTCAAGCTTATTAACGACTCGCTGGGGCACCGGGCGGGCGATGAGTTGCTGCGGGAGGTGGCGCAGCGGCTAAAGAGCGCCGTTCGCGCCGTCGACACCACGGCGCGTCTGGGGGGCGACGAGTTCGTGGTCCTGCTCGACGGGCCCCTTGCGCAGGCGGAGGCGGTCGAGATCGGCACGCGGGCGATCAAGGTAATGGAACCGTCCCTGCGACTGCTCGGTATCGATGTGCACATCTCCGCGAGTATCGGCATCGCGTTCTACCCGCGGGACGGGGCGACCGTGGACACACTGCTGGCGCGAGCCGACGCCGCCATGTACAGCGCCAAGGAACGCGGCCGCAACAATGTGCAGTGCTATGCAGAAGGCATGAGTACGATGACGCAGGACCGTGTGAAATTCGAAAGCGAGCTGCATGAAGCCCTGCGGAACAGAGAGTTTGAATTGCACTACCAGCCGAAGGTCGACACCTTGACCGGTCGGGTCAACAGCGCCGAGGCCCTGATCCGCTGGCGGCATCCGCAGCGCGGCCTCGTGCTGCCCAACGATTTCATTGCGATCGCCGACGAGTGTGGCCTGCTCGACGCCATCGGGGAGTGGGTCCTCTTTGAAGCGTGTCGCCAGGCGAAGGCGTGGCAGCGTGAAGGGCTGCCGTCCTTACGCGTCGCCGTCAACCTCGCACCCTCGCAGTTCAGGCTCGCCAACCTGGTGGAGCAGATTCGCCGGGCGCTGGAAGCGTCCGGCTTGAATCCGCAGTTGCTCGAGGTCGAACTGACCGAAACCGCGGTCATGAGCGATGCGGAAGAGTCGATTCAAATACTCGAGGCGATCAGCCGCATGGGGGTGTTGGTATCGGTCGACGACTTCGGCACCGGTTACTCGAGTATGAGTTACCTGCGCCGCTTTCCAATCGATAAGTTGAAAATCGACCGTTGCTTTGTCGATCAGATGACTCGCCGCCCGGAGGATGCATCGATCGTGCAGGCGATCATTTCGCTGGCACACAGCCTGCACCTCAAAGTGATCGCGGAGGGTGTGGAAACACCAGAGCAGCTCGCCTTGTTGACGCAACTGGGATGCGATCAGTACCAGGGATTTCACTTCAGCCCGGCGCTGGAGCCGGCGCAGTTCCTTGCGTTCGTCAAGCAATCGAGGGCCGACGCGCGAAGTCTCACTGATGACGAGGCGGAGCGAACGCACAGTAAGCTGGCCGTCCTGGCGCACCGCTGAGCCATTGACCGGTTGCAACGCTGAACCTCGCCCGGCGCGTGGCATTCTGCTCCTGCAGGAGCTGGTACTGAAACACCGGGCGGACGGTGAACCTTACACGTCGAACTCTGTGCCCCTGATCTTCTCGGTCGCCTCAAGCGCAAGTCGCGGCAATTTCTCAGCCAGCTTTGCCGCGTCGAGATTTTCTGCGTCAAACTGACTCAAATCATAAGTCTTCCCCTGTCGGCCACATCGCACGGTAATAGCTCTTGCCGCCGCGTCCCACGTCCAGGTGCAGACTGGGCTGGTAACGTGTCAGTCGTTACGCTAAATGGCAGAGTGCTGTCTTTAGGCGCGGTCGTTACGCTGGTCAATACAGCGATTAACGTGCCGTAGTGACGCTCTGAGGTGCGAGGTGCACGTCAGATCCCATGTGCCCTGGTTACCCGCTCGTTCCACTTCGCGATATTCACACCCTTCACAAGAAGCCACAGACAAAATGACGATTCGCCAATCAAGGGCGGAACCAGAATGGCGGGAATTATCAAATCCGCGAATGTGGGGGCAAAAAGCGCCGCAAAACAGGCGATCAGATAGCTCAAACCGGCGAGTTGCATCAATACGCCTATGAGCCTGGGAAAGTAGCCCGACTTAAAAATCAGATAACCATTCACCAGGCACGTGCAGCCAAAGAATATCAGGGCAATATTGAAGGCAATGTCGTGCGACTTCAGAGCGAGGTTCGCGAGAATCTGTAGCTGCAGTGGCTCAAATGCCTTTAGATAATCGGCATTCCCCAAGGTAGGCATTACTACCAGAAGAAACAACTTGCTGATGGCCTCGACCGCAAGGGACACCACATTAAACAAAACAGCAAGCAGAACCAGGGGTTTGCTTACCGGCCTGAGCAGCAGATATTCAATCCACAACAATGGGACAGCGCATAACGCGACGATCAAGTCGCCAGCGACGCTGAGGCGCCACAGCGCCGATGAGACCAGGATGTTGTGGGCCGTAGCCGCAGGGTCACTCGGTACAACAAGTTTATTTGTGACGAATCCCTCAGCAAAAGCACCGAGAACTATGATGGCCAGGTATAGCGCGCCAGCTGTTCGCGCATACCGCTGCGGGCAAGTTTCAACGGTTTGATTTGCCATTACAGACTCTCTCGCAACAATGAAGGTCACAGGGCTGCGGCGGAATTTACTTTTCGCAGTACCAAAACACGGCAGCGAGCGAAAAGCCAGAGGCATCCTACAGGGCCAAGCATCAAGTAAAAGCGAATCTGCCCGCTGGCTAAGGCCTTGCGGAGGCGCACCAGGGCAGGGTGCTGAAAAAATCCTCGTGCTCCCGGGCGGGCGGGCGCTACAGTCAGCGGCGGCGTTATCCCTGGGAGGCGCTGCCATGTTCCGATTCCGCTGTTGCCTGATGGTGCTTGCCGTTGCGCTCTGGGGTGCCGCGGCGGGGAGTTCTGCCGACGGCACTCTCACGGCCATCGTCGGCGCCACGGTCGTGCATCCGGAGCTCGATGGTGCGGCCGCGAGCTCATCCGACAGCACCGTGATCATCGCCGGTAACCGCATCAAGGCCGTGGGGACTGCGGCCACGACCAAGGTGCCGCGCGGCGCCCGGGTGATCGATGGCCACGGCAAGTGGGTCATTCCCGGCCTGATCGATTCCCACGTGCACTTCTTCCAGTCGGGCAATCTCTACACGCGGCCGGACGCCGCAGACTTCGGCGCGTGGCGGCCGTACGCATCCGAGGTGCAGCGCAACCAGACCCGGCTGCCGCAGACTTTTCGGGTCTGGCTGGCGAGCGGCGTCACCAGCGTCGCGGACGTCGGCGGACCATTCTGGAATTTCCAGGTGCGCGATGCCGCCCGCAACAGCGCCACGGCGCCCCGCGTCGCGGTGACCGGGCCGCTCATCTCCATGGTGGAGGACCCGAAGTTGGACCTGGGCGATCCACCGATCGTGCGGATCGGCTCCGGGGAGGAGGCACGGCAGCTGGTGGCACGCGAACTGGAACGCAAGCCCGATTACATCAAGGTGTGGTTCATTCATCGCCCGGACGACGATCTCGCCGCGCAGCAAGCGATCGTACGTGCTACCGCGGAGGCGGCGCACGCGGCCGGCCTTCGACTGGCGGTACATGCCACTGAGCTGCTGGTGGCGAAGTCCGCACTCCACGCCGGCGCGGACTACCTCGTACACTCCGTCGAGGACGAACCGGTGGATGAGGAATTCCTTGCGCTGGCCCGCGAGCGTCACATCCTCTACTGCCCGACACTTTTCGTCCGCATGGGCTATTTGTATGCGCTCTCGGGCACCTGGCAGGCCACCGAGGCGGAGCGGCGCCTCGCCGACCCGCAGGTTCTGGCGGGCCTGCGGCTCGACGAGGTGCCCCGCGACAAGCTCCCTGAACGGGTCGCGAAGCTCGTCAGCGAGCACCGCGAGGTGGCGCCGCCGACGGTGGCCATGCAGAACCTGCTTAAGGTGTGGAATGCCGGCATCACCGTGGTCATGGGCACGGATGCCGGCAACATCGGCACGCTGCACGGGCCGGGTGTGTTTCGCGAGATGGAGCTGATGCAACGCGCCGGGCTCACGCCGCTGCAGGTGTTGAGATCCGCCACCGTCAACGGCGCGGCGACCATGGCGGTCAGCGACCTCGGCAGCGTCGCCGCCGGGAAACTCGCCGATCTGGTGGTGCTGAACGCGGATCCGTTAGCCGACGTCGCGAACCTGAGCCACGCCAGCCTCGTATTCAGGAACGGGCACGCGTTCACACCCGCGGAACTCATGAGCGCTGTGCACTGAAGCGCCCCAAGCCGCAAGGGGCTCAGCGGCCGGGCCTTGCGCTGTCAGCCGAACCGCACCGCCAGCATCGAGACCGAGCCGCCGTCCATCCCTTCCACCGGGAACGTGACGGGCTCGCCCGGCAAGCTCGCGCCGAGAACGTACAGCAGCGGCAGGTAGTGCTCGGGCGTCGGCACGGACAGCAGCGCATCTTTCCCCAACGCGCCGTAGTCCACCAGCGGCGCGTGGTCGGCCGCCTCGAGCCGCGCGCGTACCGCCGCCTCGAAGCGCAGCGCCCAGTCGTAGGGCTCCTGTGGATGTCCGCCCCAGGCGTAGGCGTGCAGGTTGTGTACGACATCGCCGCTGCCCATGACGAGAATCCCCTCATCGCGCAGCGGACGCAGGCGCACGCCGAGCTCATGGTGGAACGCCGCGGGCCGTGTCTCATCGATGCTCAGCTGCACGACCGGAACCTTGGCGTCCGGAAACACATGGCGCAGCACCGACCAGGTGCCGTGGTCGAGCCCCCAGGATTGATCGGCGAGGACGTTCAGCGGCGCGAGCAGTTGCTGCACGCGTGCGGCCAGGGTCGCATCTCCGGGCGCGGGATAACGCACCTCAAACAACTCGCGCGGAAAGCCGCCGAAATCGTGAATGGTGCGCGGCGCCGCCATCGCCGTCACGGCGGTGGCCGGCACATACCAGTGGGCCGAGATCGAGAGCACCGCACGCGGGCGTGGCAGAGCGGCGCCGAGCGCGCTCCAGGCGCGGGTCCAGGGGTTTGCGTGCAGCGCGTTCAAGGGGTTGCCGTGTCCGAGGAATAGCGCTGGCAGGCGCGGGCTCATGCGCTGTGCGGGTGCTGCGACAGCAGCTGCACCGCCGTCTGGTAGAGTCGCGCCCGCAGCGCAAGGCGTTCGCTGGCGCGGGTTACGTAGCGCACCGTGATCTCCACGCCACCGCCGGCCGGTCGCACGGCAATTACGGGCTGCGCCGAGAACGCCGCCCCTGCCTGGCTGCGCGCCGCGCGCCGCCATTCCTGCTCCGCCTGGCTGGTGCTTTGCGCAGTCGCCGCCGTCACTTCCTTCTGGATCGCGTCGGCGACCGCGTGCGGGTCACGGTCGTACGGCACCATCACCGAGAGCTCATCCCACAGCCACTGCCCGGCGGTCGAGAAGTTGAAGTAGTGACCTGCGGTGGCGAAGCTGTTGGTGAAGGTCACGCGGCGGCCGGTGGGGTGGCCGGCGTCGGTCCAGTTGCCGGTTTCCAGCAGTACGGTGCGAAACATACCGAGCTCGACCACTTCCCCGCTCACGCCGTTGATCTCGACCCAGTCGCCGACCCGCATGCCGTTCCTGCCCATCAGCACGAACCAGCCGATGAAGGCGACGATGAAGTCCTTGAGCGCCACCGTGAGACCTGCGCCGGCGAGGCCGAGCATGGTGCCCAGCTGCCCCGGTACTCCTATCAGTACCAGCAGGATGACCACCACGCCGACGATCTGCAGCGCGACGCCCACGACACTGCGCAGGGTGGCGAGCTGGCGGCGGTCGACGGGCGCGCGAGCGAGCAGCCGCTCCAGCCAGCGGTCCGCGAACAGCAGCAGCAGTACGGCCACCAGCACGATCGTCACGCTGATCAGGCTGGCGTGCAGGACAGCGCGTTCCTGCCCCGCCACGATCGCATCCCACTGGCCGTAGACGTCGGCTAGCCGCCGGCGCGCCGTGATGCGCTGGTCACGAAGCGTCAGACGGTGCTGCTCGGCAGCGATCTGCCGCGTGATGCTCAGGAGTGTCGGGGCGGTGCTGTTGGGCGCTACGCCGGCGGCGGCACCGGGCGCTGGCGGCGCGGCTGGCGCCGGTTTCGCTGCGACCGCCTTGGCCGGTGTCGCAGTGCCAGCGGCGCTGCCCGCGGCCCTGGCGCGCGTGGTGGCCCGGTCGGCGAGCTCGGGGACGCTCTGTTTGCTCGCCGCGAGCTCGGTGGCGATCTGCGTCCGCTCCGCCGCCAGCTGGGCGGCACTGTCGGCGGCGTGCTGCTGCGCCTCCTCGAGCGCATGCCGCTTGTCACGCACGGCGTACCACGCGCGCACCTGACCCACGAGGCCTCGCAGACGGCCGAGCGGGCTCGCCGGCGCCGCAACGGGGGTCGCTGCGGCATTGCGCTCGGTGGCGTCGTGCTCCTGCTGCATCATCTGGATGCGCTGATGCACGTTGCCGCCGGCCTGCAACAGATCGTTGTTCGCTTCCTGGACTTCGTCCTGGGCGAGTTCCAGTTGCGACTGGGCCAGTTCGAGCCGGTCCTGGATGGCAGGCTTGTAGGCATCCGCAGCCTGGGCGAGCGCGGCGGTGAGACGCTTGACCTCCTGCGCGTCGCTGTCCTGCTCTTTCTGGGCGCTCAGCAGACGCTCCTGGATCTGAGCGGCCTCGGGGCTGAGCACCGGCGGGTGCGCCTCGATGTGGTGGATCGCGCCGCTGAACGCCAGGTCCAGCTCGTGATCGGCGAGTTGTACCGCCGACTGCGCCAGCGGCTGTTCCTCGGCCGTGGTGGCGAGGCGCGCCAGGCGCTTGGCCGTCAGGAACGTGTTCTGGTCGATGACGGGCATCGCACTGGCGGCGGGCGCCCTGGCCGCCGCCCGCTGCGCGCGCACCGAGCTCGCAGCGGGACTGGTGGTCCACAGCCCGTAGCCGACCGCGGCCAGGAGAGCCACGAGCACCGCCGCGGCTACCTTCTGCAATACGCTCATTCGCGTATGATGCCACGCGCGCGCCGCGCGCGGCCGGCGTACCCTGGACGCAGTGAGTTACCCGCTCGCGGCCGCGCTGGCGGTCTCGCCGCGTGCGACGGCGTATCCCTCATCGAGCCATCCGCTCATGCCGCCGATCATGAGCTTCACCGGCAGCCCGAGCCGGGCGAGCCGGATTGCGCCGCGCAGTGCGCCGTTGCAGTGCGGACCTGAGCAGTAGACGACGAACAACGTGCCCGCGGGGTAGTGCGCCATGCGCGAGCCGATGATCTTGGCGTGCGGGATGTTGATGGCGCCGGACACATGGCCGCGGGCGAAAGCTTCCGCGCTGCGCACGTCGATGAGCACGAAGTCCGGCTCGCGCGACAGCGCCGCATGCACATCCGAGCAGTCGGTCTCGAAGGTGAGGCCTGACTCGAAGTGGCGCAGCGCGGTGGCACTGTCCGCCGCCGGCACCTGGGTGACTACGCTCGGCATGGTGAGTGCAATTATGCGCCGCCCGCCGCACCACGCCAGTGGCCTAAATGACAGTATGCGTTAAGATCGCGCCATGAACCACAAGGTGGTCGCGGTCGCCTACGACCGACTGTGCACTTTCGAGTTCGGCTGCGCGGTCGAGCTGTTTGCCCTGCCGCGCCCGGAGCTGCCCGTTGCCTGGTACGACTTCGCGGTGTGTGCCGCCGAGCGCGGCCCGATCCGGGCAACCGGCGGGGTCGAACTCACCGTGCCGCACACGCTGCGGCTGCTCGACAGCGCCGACACCATCGTCATTCCGGGCTGGCGCGCCCCGGATGAGGCGCCCCCGGCGCTGCTGCTCACCAAGCTGCGTCGCGCCTTCGAGCGCGGCGCGCGCCTGTGCTCGATCTGTTCCGGGGTGTTTGTGCTCGCCGCCGCGGGCCTGCTGGACGGCAAGCGTGCGACCACGCACTGGAGATACGTCACGCGCCTCGCCGCTCGCTATCCACGCATACGCGTGGAGATGAACGCGCTGTATGTCGATGAGGGACGCGTTCTGACCTCGGCCGGCTCCGCGGCGGGTCTCGACATGCTGCTGCACCTGGTGCGCCGCGACCACGGCGCGAAGATCGCCAACCAGGTGGCCCAGCGCCTGGTGATCGCGCCGCACCGCGAGGGAGGGCAGGCGCAGTTCGTACCCCGGCCGCTCGCCGCCGACGAGCGTGGCCGGCTCGCGCGACTCCTGGACTTCATCCGCGCGCACCTGAGCGCCCCGCACACGCTCGCTTCGCTCGCCACGCGCGCCGCCATGAGTACCCGCACGCTGCAGCGCGAGTTCACCTCCGCGACTGGCCTGGCCCCCTACGCATGGCTTGTCGGTGCGCGCATCGAGCGGGCCAAGGAGCTGCTGGAAACCACGCACCTCAAGGCACAGGAGGTGGCCGCGCGGGTCGGGATGGGGAGTGCGGAATCGCTGCGCCATCACTTCCGGCAGCGCGTCGGCACGACGCCCGCTCAATACCGCCGGCGCTTCTGGCGTGCGGCGGGTCAGTAGGCGAAATAAGGCCCGATGCCGCCCGGCGTGTTGGCGTTCTCGATGGCGGTAAACACGTTGTGACCATAGAAGAACGGCAGCCCCAGGTCGAAGCCAGCCGTATCGGAGTTCGTGCCGCCGAGATTGCTGAACGCGGTGTAGCTCGTGACTGAGAACAGCGTGTCCGCATTGGCAACACTGAAGTCCGCTGCCAGCGTGGCGGCGTTCGTGCCCTTGAGCGTCGCAGTCTCGCTCATGGTCGAAGTCGGGCAATAGAACTTTGGATTCGATGTGCACAGCGTCAAGGAGCTGTCGGTGAAAAAATTCCCGTTCGAGCCGCTGTCCAGGTAGCTGTTGGTATAGAGGGTGCCCTTATAGGTTCCGGTGATCCATCCGGTATTCGGGTCTTCGGGCAGCACCGTGGCCGTTCCCAGTCCGTTGTTGGTCCGCGTGCCGATGCCAAACACCAGCGATCCGGATGTGGTCGCGGAGCCGGCGCTGGCGACCGCGGGCAGCTCGACGATCACGCCGTTACCGTCGGTGCCGAATAGGGTCACCGGGTTCGGGACCTGCTCGGCGAGGCTGGCATTCGCGGCGGCGCAGGTGCTGGGCGACGGACAGCTGTAGTACACCGTCAGCGGTGTGACCGCAGCGACGCAGGCGCTGCCGCAGTCCTGGATGAACGGCCCGACGCCCAGAATCCCGTTGGCGCCGAACGTGACTACGTCGTTTTCCGGCATGCCGGTGCAATCGGTCGGGACCGTGGGGTAGGCCGGGTCCCCGATGACCTGAACGTGGAGGTTCGCGGCTGTTTCGCCGGACACCGGCAGCTGGATGTCCGCGGTGGCGAGCGAGCCCCAGCTGGTGCCGTCGGCGAACTGCAGGCATTCGGCGAGCGGGTTGCCGCTGCCATCATTTTCCCCGGGCAGCGTGATGGCGGGAGCGGCGCTGAGTACGGACGACATGATGCGCAGCCCGATTGAGCCGGTGTCGACTTCGATGTGATCGATGGTCTTGCAGGTGCTCGTACCGTGAACGCAGACCTTGACGCTGATATAGGCTGTGTTGACCGCGTTCACGCCTGCGGGACCTGAGTTCACGGTCATGGTTTCGACGTTGGGCGGACCCGGGGTGGCGATCATCTGCATGGGAGGCGGGGGAGGAGGGGTACCGCCGCCACCACCATAGCCGCCGCCGCCGCCGCATGCGGCCAGGAACCCAAGTTGGATCAGAGTCAGAGCAACGAATTTGCGCACGGGTTTTCCTCGCGGCCGATGGCGTGTATCAATTGATGTCGTTGGCGGAGAAATTCTGCGGCAGCAGGTCCGGCGCCCACGCGCGCCCGGAGAATGCCCGCATGCGTCCGCTCGACTGCACCACGAGCCCGGGTTGCTCGATGGCGAAGTGCCGGTGGCCACCGACGTGCGGCGTGCTCGCGGCCTGCTCGTATTGCCCGTAGTAGGTTCCGAGCATCTGACGCAGGTCCGGGATCACCGGGCCGCGCCAGCTGACGGCGAACACCTTGTCACCGGGCGTGAGGTATTCGCGCACCACCGTGCCGTAGGAGGTGGTGATTTCGTGCACGGTGAATGCCGCGCTCGAGGTGGTCCGCAGCGCGCCCTTCATTCTGAGGAGATCCGCCTGCACGGACGTGGCGTCCCCGCCGAGTGCCGCGAAGGCGGGTGCGGCGACCGTCACGGCCACAATGATTGAACAGACAACCGGGCGGATCAGCTTCATGGGTGGCATCCTCAAATAACCTTGGCGTCATTGTGCCTCAGGCACCGGCGAGCGCGACGTGTCTTAGGTTGGCGACGACCTAACCTATGCCCGCGCCGCGGGGGCATGGAGTGCACAGCGCTCAAAACCCGCATCGGTTGACCGGTTCAGGGTCGGTTCAGCAGGCGGCGCGCGGCCGGTGCGCCCGGCGATCAGGGTTCCCGCCGGCAAACGCGCCGGAACGAAACTGCTTGTGGCCTTATTCATCAATCCGTTAGGATTCGCCCCCCAAAATTCGGAGCGGTAGTTCAGCTGGTTAGAATACCGGCCTGTCACGCCGGGGGTCGCGGGTTCGAGTCCCGTCCGCTCCGCCAGATTCGCCAGCCAGCCAGCCTCAAACATGCTTCAGAGGATCGGAGACAGCCTGAAGGGCCAGAGATGGCTCGCGTACCTGGTGCTGGGCGCACTCGCGCTGGTGTTTGCCGCCTGGGGCGCCTACGGCGTCGTGAACCTGAGTTTCGGCGGGTCCAATTACGCCGCCGAGGCGGACGGCAGCAAGATCTCCCTCGAGGAGGCGCGCAACGCATGGCTGCGCCAGCAGACGCAGTGGCAGCAGCGCCTGGGCGGCGCGGACATTCCCCCGGAACTGCGCGGCAAGCTGCAGGACCAGGTGCTGGAGGGCCTGATCAGCAAGACGCTGCTCACGCAGCGCACGCTCAATCTGGGCTACCGCGTGAGTCAGGACGCGCTGCGTGACGCCGTGCACAGCGAGCAGGCGTTCCAGGTCGGTGGCCAGTATTCTCCCGAGGCCGCCAAGGCGGCCCTGGCCCAGGCGGGTGTCTCCCTGCAAGCCTACGAGGACGACCTGCGCACGTCGGTGCAGCGCGTGCAGCTCGAAGGCGGCATCCGCGCCTCGGATTTTCTCACCCCGCTTGAGCTCACGCGCCTCACCGACCTCGAGGACCAGGAGCGCGAGGTGCGTTACCTCGTGCTGCCCGCAGATCGGTTCAAGTCCGCCGGCGTCGACGCCGCCGCCGTGCAGGCGTACTACCAGGTTCACCAGGCGCAATACATGACGCCCGAGTCGGCGCACCTGCAGTACGCGGAGTTGCGCCTGGAGGCGCTGGCGGCGCAGCAGTCGGTGAGCGATGCGGATCTGCACGCGGCCTATGAGAAGAACAAGAGCCGGCTGGAAGTGCCCGAGAAACGGCACGCGCGGCACATTCTCTTTACCGGCAAGGACGACGCCGCATCTCTCGCCCAGGCGCAGCAGGTCCTGGCGCAGGCGAAGGCGGGCAAGGACTTTGGCGAGCTGGCGAAGCAGTACTCCCAGGACCCCGGATCCGCGCACAACGGCGGGGATCTCGGCTGGGCGGAGCGCAGTAGCTTTGTCGCGCCGTTTGCGGATGCGCTGTACGGCATGTCGGTGGGCGAGATCAAGGGACCTGTGAAGACGCAGTTCGGCTATCACATCATCCGCCTCGATGAGATCCAGGCCGGCAAGAGCAAGTCCTTCGACGAGGCGCGTAGCGAGCTCGAGTCGCAGCTGCGCCGCGACCGCGCAACCGATCGCTTCGGCGAAGTTCAGGAGCAGCTGCAGGCGAGGGCCGCCGAGCCGGGCGCCGATCTCAACTCGCTCGCGCAGCAATACAACCTGCAGGCGGGCGACGTCGCAAACTTCCTCAAGGGCGCGGGTGCGGCGCCCCTGGGAGCCGCGCCGGCGCTGCAGGATCTGGTGTTCGCCGATCCGCCGCTCGCCCTCGGTCGCCTCGGCGGACCGGTCCTGGTCGGGGATGACCGTCTGGCTATCGTGAAAGTGCTGGAGCGCCGCAAGCCGCAGCCCAGGCCGCTTGCAGAGGTGCGCGAGGGTATCGTCGCCACGATGATCCGGGAACGCGGCACGCAGGCAGCTCTCAAGGCCGCCGAGGTTGCACGCGACAAGCTCGAGGGCGGTGCGTCCTTCGAGGCCGTGGCGCAGGAACTCAAGCTGGTCGCTGACCCGGCGCACTTCGTCGGCCGTCGCGATCCCTCGATCCCGGCGCCGCTCCGCGACGCGGTCTTTGCAGCGCCGCGGCCCGCCGGCAAGCCGGTGTTCCGCGCGCTCGCCCTGGGCGACGGCGGGGCGGCGGTCGTGGTGGTGACCCGCGTGCGCACCGCAGCCGAGCACGATCAGCGGGTGCAGGCGAACCGCGCGGTGCAGGAAGCCGAGCGTCAGGGAACCGATGAGGCCATGGCCTACGTCGAGGAAGTGCGGCGCACCGCGGACGTGCGCAAGAACCCCAAGGCCTTCGAGTAGGCCCTGCCGCAGGTGGCGGGCCCGTCAGCCCTCCGGCTCCTGCGGGAAGCTCATACCGACTGTGCGGAAGCCGCTGTCGACGTAGAGGATCTCCCCGGTGATGCCCGCCGCCAGGTCCGAGCACAGGAAAGCGGCGGCATTACCCACATCCTCGAGTGTCACGTTGCGGCGCAGGGGCGCAATCTCCGCACAGCGGCTCAGCATCTTACGAAACCCGGGAATGCCCGCCGCGGCGAGGGTCTTGATCGGTCCCGCCGAGATGGCATTGACGCGAACGCCCTGCGGACCCAGATCGGCGGCCAGAAAACGCACGTTCGCCTCCAGGCTCGCCTTGGCGAGACCCATGACGTTGTAGCCTGGAATCGAGCGTACGGCGCCGAGATAGGTCAGCGTGAGCAGCGCTCCGCGGCGGCCCGCCATCAAGGGCTGCGCCCGTTGGGCGAGCGCGGTCAGGCTGTAGCTCGACACCTCATGCGCGACGCGGAAGCTCTCGCGGGTCGTGGCCTGCAGGAACGTTCCGGTGAGAGCCTCGCGCGGCGCGTACGCCACCGCGTGCACGACGATATCGAGCTGACCCCATTCGCGCCTGAGCAGCTCGAAGGCGGCATCGCTCTGGGCATCGATGGTGACGTCGAGCGGCATGGTGAGGCGCGATCCGAGCGAAGCGGCAAGCGGCTCGACGCGCTCTTTCATCTTGTCGTTGACGTAGGAGAAGGCGAGCTCGGCTCCCTCCCGGTGCATCGCCTGCGCGATGCCCCACGCTATGGAGCGATCGGTCGCAACCCCGACGATGAGGGCGCGTTTGCCGGCGAGAAATCCCATGTTGAGGCCTCCCGGCGGGGATTATGCCGGAAGTAGCGCCGTCTTAGGTCCGAGCCGCGCTTTAGCTGTGGCGCGTGTGCAGATGGATGCGCAGCTTCTGCCCGGCGTGCAGCCGCGAGCCCGAGCCCAGGCCATTCCAGGCGAGCAACTGTGGGACGCTGCACTGGAAGAGTCGCGCGATCTGCGTCACGGTGTCGCCCTCGCGCACCGTGTAGAACATGCGCCGGTGTGCGCCGCCCCGGCCCGACCCCCCGGCTGAGCCGGAGGTCAGCCGGATCCGCTGCCCGGCGCGCAGGGCGTCGCCCGGGTGCATCCCGTTCAGGCTCGCCAGCGTGTTCACGTTCATGCCGTTGCGGCGGGCGATGGTCCACAGCGAATCCCCGCGCCGCACCACCTGCACGTGCGCACGGCGCAGCGAGCGGCCGTGCCCATCGACACGCGCGGCGGCGAGCATGACCTTGGCGGGCAGCTCCGGCACCGCGCTCGGCACGCGCAGATCGTCCCCCACGGTGAGCCCGCCGGTCAGCAGGTCGTTCAGCTCGCGGATGACGTTCACGCTGGTGTGGAAATTCCGGGCAACGGAGGCCACCGAGTCGCCGCGCCTGACGCTGTAGTGAGTGACCCCGAGACGCTGATCGGCGGAGAGCTGGTCGACGTTCTCGGTGAACACGTCCGCCGCGTCGACCGGCAGCAGCAGATAATGCGGACCCGCGGGGTCGGTCGCCCAGCGGTGGAAGGCCGGGTTGAGTTCGTAGAGCTCCTCGGGACTGACACCGGCAATTTCCGCGGCGATCTTGAGGTTGATCTGGCCGTGCGTCGCGACCCGCGAGAAGTAGGGCGAATTCGGAATGGGGCTGAACTCGAGCCCATAGGTCTCCGGATCGCGCACCAGGCGCTTCATCGCCAGGAGCTTGGGCACGTAGGCGCGCGTCTCACCGGGCAGCCACACGTCCCAGAAGTCCACCGGCCGGCCGGCGGCGCGGTTCATGTTAACGGCACGCTCCACCAGCGCCTCGCCGCAGTTGTAAGCGGCGATGGCCAGCAGCCAGTCGCCGTTGAATTCATCGTGCAGGTACTGCAGGTAATCGAGTGCCGCGCGTGTCGACTCCACGATGTCGCGCCGGCCGTCGTACCACCAGTCCTGCTTCAGGCCAAAGCGCGAGCCGGTACCCGGAATGAACTGCCACAGTCCCGAAGCGCGGGCGCGCGAATACGCGTACGGCTCGAAGGCGCTTTCCACCACCGGCAGCAGCGCGAGCTCGAGCGGCATGCCGCGACGCTCCAGCTCGGTGACGATTTGATAGAGGTACAGGTCGGCGCGTCCGAAGGCGCGCTGCAGATAATCCGGGTTCGAGGCGTACCAGCGCAGCTGCTGATCGACCGCGCGCTGATCGGTCCCGTCCTCGAGCCTGAAGCCGGCGCGCATCCGGTCGAACAGGTCTCCGTATTGCGCAGGCGTCAGACCCGCAACCTGGGTGGGCCCTTCGGCCGCCGTCACCGCGGGAGCCGGCTCGGGCATCGCCGGCTGCGGGTCCAGCGCGGCTGTTGAGGCGACGGGCGCTGGGGTTGAGCTGTCCGTCGCGGCTATCGATGCGACTGGCGCCGGGGTTGAGGTGTCCGTCGCGGCTGTCGAGGCGGTGGGCGCAGGGGTTGAGCCGTCCGTCGCGGCTGTCGGGGCGGCGGGCGCAGGGATTGAGCCGTCCGTCGCGGCGGCCGGCAGGTCTGTCGGGGCGATGGGCGCAGGCGCTGATGCGTCCGTCGCAACCACGGCCACCGGTGCCTGTTGTGGCAACGACTCGCGCGCGCGCGGAGGGGAATGGGCGCACGCGCCCAAGGCGAGCAGAGACAGGGTCAGAAGCCCAGGAGTCGTGCGTCTTAAGAATGCCGTCGTCAAGTTCCGTACCCTCTGTCGGCGTGCTACTTTTCCCGCGCCGGAGCACGGGTCCATTAAGGACTCTACTGGCTCAGCAGGAATTTAACCGGTAAGTTCATAGTATTTCCAGCCCTTCAATCGTGCCAGTTCGTACTTCCCACATCTCGGACCGTGACGCGGCTCTCAGCGCCTGGTGGGAATCGCCGCTGGGCCGCGCGCTGCTGGCGGCGGAATCGGAGCTGCTCGGGGCGGCGCTGGAGGACGTTTTTGGCTGGGAATTGCTGCAGGTCGGCGCGTGGGGCGGGGCGCGCGAGCTGCTCGCGGGCAGCCGCACGCGCCGGCAGAGCCTGATCGCAGTGCCGGGGCTCGCCGGCGGAGCAGACATAATTGCCAGACCCTCGCAGTTGCCGGTGATTGGCGACAACATTGATGCGGCGCTCCTGCCCCATACCCTGGAGTTCGCCGCCGATCCGTACGCCATTCTGCGTGAGGTGGATCGAGTACTGGGGGGCGAGGGGCAACTGCTGGTGCTGGGATTCCAGCCCTGGAGCTCGTGGGGCATGCGCGCCCGCTGGAGCCGCACGGGGTTCCCCCCTGGCATGCGGCGCGTGCTGTCCGAGCGGCTGCTGCGCGAGTGGCTCGTGCTGCTGGGCTTTGAGGTCACCGCCACGCAGCGCTACCTGTACTTGGGCCCCTGGAGCCGCGGCCTGGCCAGCGGCGAGGGGACCGGGAGATTGCTGCGCCGCGGGCTCACCTACCCGCTGCCGGCGGGCGCGTACCTGCTGAAGGCGCGCAAGCGTATGTTCACCCTGACGCCGATTCGTCCGCGGATCCGCGAGAAGGCCGCCGTGATTGGCGGGCTGGTCAAGCCCACGACCCGTTCCCAGGCGTGATCGAGATCTATACCGACGGCGCCTGCCGTGGCAATCCCGGGCCGGGCGGCTGGGCGGCGCTTCTGCAGACGGGCAAGCGCGAGAAAGAACTGAACGGCGCCGAGCCCTTGACCACCAACAACCGCATGGAACTGACGGCGGTGATTCGCGCGCTCGAAGCGCTCAAGCGCCCGGCGCGGGCGCGCGTGTACACCGATTCGGAGTACGTTCGCCGCGGTATCACTGAGTGGCTGGGCACATGGAAGTCGCGTGGCTGGCGCACGGCCGCTCGCAAGCCGGTGAAGAACCAGGACCTGTGGCAGCGGCTCGATGAGCTCGCCGCCCACCACGAGATCGAGTGGCACTGGGTGCCGGGTCACGCCGGCGTGCCCGGCAACGAGCGCGTCGACCGGCTGGCGAACCAGGCGATCGACGCCTTGCACCTGCGATCCTTACGGTAAACTCGCGCCGCCATGGTGCGACAGATCGTCCTAGACACCGAGACCACGGGACTCGAGCCCGAACTCAACCACCGTGTCATCGAGATCGGCTGCGTGGAACTGGTGAACCGGCGGCCGAGCGGCCGCACCTTCCACCGCTACCTGAATCCCGAGCGGGACATCGACGACGGCGCGCTCGCGGTGCATGGGATTTCGCGCACCGATCTGGATGGGCAACCGCGCTTTGCGGACATCGTCGAGGAACTGCTGGCGTTCCTCGGCGGCGCGGAACTCGTGATCCACAACGCCGCATTTGACATCGCGTTCCTCGATGCGGAGCTGGCGCGCCTGCCCGGCACCCCGCGTCAGGTCGCATCGGTCTGCCAGGTGCTGGATACGCTCGCCCTGGCGCGCGAGTTGCACCCCGGACAGCGCAACAGCCTGGATGCGCTGTGCAAGCGCTACAGCATCGACAACTCGGCGCGCGAGTTGCATGGGGCGCTGCTCGATGCGCGCATCCTCGCGGACGTGTACCTCGCGATGACGGGGGGGCAGGGCGCGCTGGCCCTCGCCGACCACGACGCCGCGCCACGCGCAGCGGACGGCACACGGCCGGCGCGCGTGCCGGTGCGCACCGCGGTGCCCCTGCCGGTGCTGGCGGCCAGCGCCGAGGAGTTGCAGGCCCACGAGGCCATGCTGGCGCTCATTACCAGGGTGAGCGGCGGGCGCTGTCTGTGGGCCGCCACCGAGCCACGTGAGGCACCCGGGACACGGCTGCCGCATGCGCCCGAACCGCAGCGCTCGAGCGCCTGAACCGGGCGAGAGTGGATGACGGCGAAGAGGCGCAAATCGCGCATCGGGGTGGTGGGGCTGGGGTATGTCGGCTTGCCGCTGGCGGTGGAGTTTGGCAAGCAATACGAGACCATCGGCTTCGACGTTAACCCCAAGCGCGTGGCGCAGTTGCGCCGGGGGCGCGACCTGACGCTCGAGGTCACGCCGGCGGAGCTCAAGGCGGCGCAGCTCCTGAGCTTCACCACCGAGCTGGACGGGCTCAGGCGCTGCCAGGTGTTCATCGTCACCGTGCCTACCCCGATCGATGAGTACAAGCAGCCCGATCTCGGGCCGCTCATGCGCGCGAGCGAGAGCGTGGGTGCGGCGCTGCGCCGCGGCGCGGTGGTGATCTACGAGTCGACCGTCTACCCGGGTTGCACCGAAGAGGTGTGCGTGCCGATTCTCGAGCGCGTGTCGGGACTGAAATTCAACCGCGACTTTTTTGCCGGTTACAGTCCGGAACGCATCAACCCCGGAGACCGCGCGCACCGCCTCACCACCATCCGCAAGGTGACTTCCGGCTCCACGGCGCCGGTGGCGGATTTTGTCGATGAGCTGTATGGCTCGATCGTGACCGCCGGCACACACAAGACTTCCAGCATCCGGGTGGCGGAAGCTGCCAAGGTGATCGAAAACACGCAGCGCGACGTGAACATCGCCCTGATCAATGAACTCGCTCTCATCTTCAAGCGCCTGCAGATCGATACCGAGGAAGTGCTGAACGCGGCCGCCAGCAAGTGGAACTTCCTGCCGTTCAGGCCCGGACTGGTGGGCGGCCACTGTATCGGGGTGGATCCCTACTACCTGACGCACAAGGCGCAGCAGATCGGCTATCACCCCGAGATGATCCTGGCGGGCCGGCGGCTCAACGACAACATGGCATTGCAGGTGGCGGCACAGATCACCCAGCTCATGGCCGCCAGGCGCATTCACGTCAACGGCGCGCGGGCGCTGGTGCTCGGCATCACTTTCAAGGAGAACTGTCCCGATATCAGGAACTCCAAGGTCGTGGACGTGGTGCGCGAATTGCAGAAACAGGGGGCGCAGGTGGACATCTACGATCCGTGGGCAAACGCTTCCGAGTGCCGCCACGAGTATGGCTTGCAACCCCTGCGCGCGCTGAAGCGCGGGCGCTACGATGTGGCGATCGTGGCCGTGGCGCACCGGCAGTTCCGCGAGCTGGGCGCGCGCGCCGTGCGCAGGCTGTGCAAGACGAAACACGTGCTGTACGACATCAAGCACGTGTTTCCCGCCGCCGCGGTCGACGGACGCTTATGAAGATTCTGGTGACCGGCGCCGCCGGATTCATCGGCTCGCACACGGCACAGCGCCTGCTGGCGCGCGGTTATCAGGTGGTCGGTCTCGACAACCTCAACGAGTACTACGACGTAACGCTCAAGCAGGCGCGGCTGGCGCGCCTCACGGCGCATGCGCAATTCCGCTTCGTGAAGCTCGATCTGGCCGACGAGGCGGCTATTGCCGAGCTGTTCGCGCGCGAGAAGTTTGCACGCGTGGTGCACCTGGCGGCGCAGGCGGGCGTGCGCTATTCGCTCGAAGACCCGCATGCCTACGTGCGCAGCAACGTCACCGGCACGCTCAACGTGCTGGAGGGTTGCCGCCACCACGGCGTCGAGCACCTGGTGTACGCCTCGACCAGCTCGGTGTACGGCGCCAACACCAACATGCCGTTCTCGGTGCACAACAGCGCCGATCACCCGTTGTCGCTGTACGCCGCCAGCAAGCGCGCCAACGAGCTGATGGCGCACAACTACTCGGCGCTGTTCAGACTGCCGACCACCGGCTTGCGTTTTTTCACGGTCTACGGACCGTGGGGTCGCCCGGACATGGCGCTGTTCCTGTTCACGCGCAACATCCTCGAAGGCAAGCCGATCGATGTCTTCAACCACGGTCACCACCGGCGCGACTTCACTTACGTCGATGACATTGCGGAGGGCGTGGTGCGGATCGCGGAGCGCATCGCGCAGCCCGATCCGCACTGGGACAGCAACGCACCCGACCCGGCGTCGAGCTCGGCGCCGTTCCGCCTCTACAACATCGGCAATAACCAGCCGGTGCAGCTGCTGCGCTACATCGAGGTCATCGAGGAGTGCCTGGGGCGCAAGGCGCAGAAAAACCTCTTGCCGCTGCAACTCGGGGATGTGCCCGAGACCTGCGCCGACATTGACGACCTGGTCAGGGACGTGGGCTACCGACCGGCCACGACTATCGAAGTGGGAGTGAGGAAGTTCGTCGACTGGTTCTGCGAATACTACGGCTACCAGCGCTGATAGAATGGCGCTCCCCTCATGGCCGTCCAAGCGCAATCCAGACCCGCCATGCAGGTACCGCTGCTGGACCTGAAGCCGCAGTACCGGCCGCTGGCCGCAGAAATCCAGGCGGCGATCGAAAAGGTCTGCGCGAATCAGCACTTCATCCTCGGGCCCGGCGTTAAGGAGCTCGAGGCGAGCATTGCGGCTTACAGCCAGTGCCGCCATGGCGTCGGGGTCTCCTCGGGTACCGATGCGCTGCTGCTGGCGCTCATGGCGCTCGGCATCGGGCCGGGCGATGCGGTCATCACGAGTCCCTTCACGTTCTTTGCCACTGCCGGGACCATCGCACGCGCCGGCGCGCGGCCGCTGTTCTGCGACATCGATCCGGTGACTTTCAATCTGTCTCCGGCGGCGCTGCAGACCTTTCTCGAGAAGTACTGCGAGCGGCGCGAGGGCGAGCTGCTGCATCGCGTCAGCGGCGCAAAAGTGCGCGCTATCATGCCGGTGCATCTGTACGGGCAGGTGACCGACATGCTGCCGCTCATGGAGAGCGCGCGGCGCTACGCCCTCAGGGTCATCGAGGATGCGGCGCAGGCCATCGGCGCTGAGGACGCCGAACACAAGCGCGCCGGCAGCTTCGGCGATATCGGCTGCCTGTCGTTCTTCCCCACCAAGAACCTGGGGGCGTTCGGCGATGCCGGTATGTGCGTCACCAGCGACGCGGCGCTCGCGGAGCGCATGGAGGTCCTGCGGGTGCACGGCGGGAAACCCAAGTACCACCACGCGCTCATCGGCGGGAACTTCCGCATCGACGAGCTGCAGGCGGTGGTGCTCAGCGTCAAGCTCAAGCGCCTCGACGCCTGGACCGCCGGCCGCCAGCGCAACGCCGCCTTCTACGACGCCGCCTTGCGGCGCGCGCAGCTCGATGAGGCCGTGCAGACGCCGCACGCCTCGCTCGGCGTGCGCCACATCTACAACCAGTACGTGATCCGCGCCCAGGAGCGCGACGGCCTGCGGGCGCACCTCACCGCGGCGGGCGTGGGCACGGAGATCTACTACCCGGTGCCGTTGCATCTGCAGCCGTGCTTCGCGTACCTCGCGTGCAAGCCGGGCGATTACCCGCAATCCGAACGGGCGGCCGCCGAGACCCTGGCCCTGCCGATCTACCCGGAGCTCAGCGAAGCCCAGCTGCAATACGTCGTCGACACGATCGCGGCCTACTACCGCGTTTAGTCGGAGCGCCTCATGCCAGCCACGACACGTCCCGGTCCGCGCACGCCGGTGTGGGCGGATCTGAGCACCCACGCCGCGCGTCTCGCGGCGGTGCGGGTGCAGGAATTGTTCGAGCGTGATCCCGGGCGTTTCGAGCGCCTGTCACGCGAGCAGGCGGGGCTGCTCATGGACTTCTCGCGCCAGCGGCTCGATGAGATTGCGCTCGCCAAGCTCTTTCAGCTCGCCGACGCCAGCGGGCTGCGCGCGCGCATCGATGCCATGTGGCAGGGCGAGCCTATCAACGCTTCCGAGGATCGCGCCGTGTTGCATGTGGCCCTGCGGCAACCGCCCGGTGCCGGGGTCGGCGGCGCCGATATCGAGCAGGCGGTCATGACCGAACGCGCCCGTATGTTCAGCTTTGCGCGCGGCGTGCGCGACGGAGCCATCCGGGGCAGCGCCGGCCAACCCTTCCGGCGGGTGGTGAACATCGGCATCGGCGGCTCGGATCTGGGTCCGGCCATGGCGGTGCAGGCGCTGCGCGCCTTCACCGGCGGCGCGCCACGCTGCGAGTTCGTCTCCAACATCGACGGTTGTCACCTGGCGGAAGTGCTGCAGGACGCCGATCCGAACACCACGCTGTTCATAGTCTCGTCCAAGACCTTCACGACGCTCGAGACGCGGACCAACGCCCGCACCGCACGCGCATGGCTCGCGGGCAAGCTGGGCGAGCCGGCGGTGCCGCGGCATTTCGCAGCCGTGTCGGTCAATACCCGGGCCATGGATGAGTTCGGCGTGCATCCCGAGTACCGCTTCCAGATGTGGGACTGGGTGGGGGGCCGCTACTCGGTGTGGTCCTCCATCGGCGTGTCGCTCGCCATCGCCATCGGGGAGCGCAACTTCCTCGAGTTCCTGAGCGGCGGGCATGAAATGGACGAGCATTTCCGCAGCGCCCCCTGGGCTGAGAACCTGCCGGTGCTGATGGGGCTCACCGCGGTATGGAACATTAACTTCATGAACCTGCCGTCGCTCGCGGTGCTGCCCTACGATGACTCGCTGCGTCGCTTCCCGGCCTACCTGCAGCAGCTGCAGATGGAGAGCAACGGCAAGTCGGTGACGCTCGACGGCAAGCCGGTGGAGTGGCAAACCGCGGCGGTGATCTGGGGTGAGCCCGGCAACAATGCGCAGCACTCCTTCTTCCAGCTCCTGCACCAGGGCACGCCGCGCGCCGCGCTCGACTTCCTGCTGCCCGCGCGCTCCTCGTGCGGCAATCAGGCGCAGCAGAACCTGGCGATCGCCAGCTGTCTGGCGCAGGCGGAAGCCTTCATGGCCGGCCAGTCCGCGGAGACCGTACGGGCGGAGCTTGAGCGCCAGGAGCTGCCGCCGGCGCAGCTCGAGCCTCTCATCCCGCACAAGGTCGACCCGGGGAGTCGCCCGAGCACCATCGTGCTGTTCCAGAAACTCGATCCTGCCACTCTCGGCAGGCTCATCGCGCTCTACGAGCACAGCGTGTTCACGCAGAGCGTCGTATGGGGCATCAACGCGTTCGACCAGTGGGGCGTGGAGCTCGGCAAGAAGCTCACCGAGCAGCTGGCGCCCGCGGTGCAGGACCCGGGCGGCGGCCACCCGGCGCCCGCTTCCGTCATGAAGCTGCTGGCGACCGTGGAGAAGTGGCGACGCTGAGCGCGGGGCACGGGTCCAAAGCGCGCCACGCCTCAAATACCGCATCCACGGAGACCTGATCGGCGCGCGTGGAAAACGGCGGGCCGCCGACGCCGACCACCGCGGAGCCGGACGGGCTGCGCGGCAGGTAGTAACTCGGCGACTCGGCGCCGTAGAGCACCACGAGCGGCAGGCTCAAAGCGGCGGCCGCGTGTGCCGGACCGGTGTCGACCGAGATCATGCTGCGTGCCGCCTCGCACAACGCAAACAACTGGCGCAGTCCGGTGCGGGCAACGACCACGCTCGCGAGTCGTGCGGCCGCGCGGATCTCCTCGAGCATCGGCACCTCTTCGAGGGAGCCGCACAGCAGCAGCAGAGCATCGCTGCGGCACGCGTGAATTCTGTGCAACAGTTCCGCCCAGCGCTCGAGCGGCCACCATTTGTCGTCCGTGTTCAGCCGACGCCAGCGTGCACGCCGCGGCCCCATGCTGCGATGATTGCCCGGCTGCAACAGGATGAGCTCGCGCCCGTGCCAGCCCTGGGCCTGCAGCCAGGCGTCACGCTCGACGCGCTCGGCGGCGAGCACATGCAGGCGCGGGCCGTCGAGCGCCGCCGGCGGGGGCACAGGGTAGTCCGTCGCACGCAGAGCCGGCGGCGTGACCGCCCCCAGGCGAACGAGGCCATCGATCCGCGGTTCCGCAGCGGTATTGCTGGTGATAAAGACGCAGCGGCGCCTGTCCACACCACTCAATCGCAGCATCCGCTGGATTCTGGGCAGCTGGCGGTAGTGACGCTCGCAGATATAGATTGGACCGGGCGCGCTGTCACGCAATGCGCGGCGCATGCTTGGCCAGGGCCGGTCGAGAAGGAACGGCAGATGGCGGTGAAAAGACCAGAGCCCGGCGACATCGGGGTTGCCCTCGTAGATCGTCGCAGTCCAGGACCCGGTGCCGATCACCTGGCACGGCAGGCCATAGCGCTTGTGCAGCAGGTTCAGCAGCGAGGTCAGCATGATCATGTCGCCGAGGCGGCAGAAAAAGAAGACGGTGGATCTTAGGGGTGTGGAAGAGACGTTCACATGTCGTTTCGCGGGCGTCAGCTCATTTTTGTACTTATAATAGATATTATATGCAACGAGCAAAGCCAGTGCGGTGCCCAAGCAGCAGAGTCACCCAACACCGTCGAACAGCGCCCATGACGCGCCGAGCGCCAGACAGTTAGCCCCGCGTCCACGGCAGACTCCGAGTCCAACTTGATATAAAGGTCTTTCCGGCCAAGAGGGCAGGCCGGTGGCTGTCTGACCACTCATGACGACACGACGAAGATTGCTGCTACTTGCGCTGTTGATTGCACTGCAGCCTCACGCCTATGCACGGGGCGTAACTCCCTATCTGCCTCTTAATCTGGACCCCGAGGTTGAACGCGAGGTTGAGCGTGTTCTTATTCTGGGGGGCAAGCCTGTCATGACCCGACCTATCCCTGCGGCGGTGGTACTGGATGCATTGCCGAAAGCCTGTGAGGTCGATGCGGTTCTGTGCAATCGCGTCCGCAGAGTTC
>Ga0210394_10002119_pt1 | contig 28288 bp, 21 predicted proteins | sample IncBWC12MmetaG_FD_160121 | JGI IMG/M metagenome (GOLD analysis project Ga0210394, IMG submission 160121) | Forest soil microbial communities from Barre Woods Harvard Forest LTER site, Petersham, Massachusetts, United States - Inc-BW-C-12-M | ecosystem: Environmental > Terrestrial > Soil >...
GCGGGCAACGCCTGCTTCCCCGCTCCCCCCGCCCGCTCCGTTTCCGGAACGCGCCGGGGACGCGAGGAACTCCGTGAGAGGAGGAAGCGTGACGCGGCCTATGGGATTGGTCGAGCGCTGCGTATCAGGGTCGAATTCGCGCAACGACTCGACCGTATCTCCGAGCAGCTCGATGCGCACGGGTCGCGGCGCTTCCGGTGGAAACACATCGAGGATCCCTCCGCGCACGGCGAACTGCCCGGGCATCTCGACGAGATCGCCCCGCGCGTACCCGGCGCGACTCAGATGCGCGAGGACCTCCTCGAGCGCAATTTCCTGATCGCGCTCGAGCGAGGCCGAGAGCTGCCCGTAGTGGCTCGGATCGGCGAAGCTCAGCACGCTGGCCGCCGCCGGGGACACGATTACGGACGCTTGCCCCGTCACTAACCGCCAAAGCGTCGCGGCGCGCGTCTCCAGAATTTCCGGATGCGGTCCCACGCCCCGGCCAGGCAATTCGTCGAGCGCCGGAAGCAAAGAAACCGCCGCGGACGAGCCGCCCAGCGTGCGAATGAAGAAGCGCGCCGGTTCGAGCATCTCTTCGGCGCGGCGCTCGGTGTCCACCAGCCACAGAACGGGACGCCGGAGTTCGATGGCCGCGAGCGCAACGACCAAAGCTTTGCAGGGGTCGGTCAACCCGGCGATGGTTTCCGCGGGCGAGCCTCGCCGCAAAGCTTCGAGAGCTTCCTCGACAGCGGGGTGACGCGCCACACGGGCGAGCCGCTCGGTCACGACTGGGAAAAGCATCAGTGGGGGGTCGATCCCGGTGAACCCGGCGCCGAGGCAATGATTCGTTCCAGCAGTCCGGTGGTGGAGTAACCCGGTTGCAGCGCAATCGAAAGGACGCTTCCCCCGGCTGCTTCGACTTCCTCGCGGCCGACGACTTCGTTCTTGCCCCAGTCGGCGCCCTTCGCTAGCACGTCGGGAAGCAACCGCGCGATCAGTTCGCGCGGAGTCGCTTCCTCGAAGATCACCACGAAATCCACGGCGGCCAGCGAGGCCAAAATCTCCGCGCGCTCCTGCGCGCCGACCAGCGGCCGGGAGCCGCCTTTTACCTGGCGCACGCTGGCGTCGCTGTTGATTCCCACGACGAGTACGTCGCCAGCCGACCGCGCAGCCTCAAGGGAACGAATGTGGCCCGGATGGAGCAGGTCGAAGCAGCCGTTGGTGAACACAATTCGGCGCGAACCGCGCGACTTGCGGTCCAGCGCATGGATCAACTCATTTTGCGAGACGATACGCCCCATCGACTACACGGCCCTGGCAGTGTCGCTGCCGGGCTCGCTTGAAAGTGTAGCATGCGCCGCGCTCGCCGGTGCGCCCCTGGCAACCGCGAGCCGCGCTCCGCGCGCCGGGTTGCGGGTGATGATATACTGCGAAACGAAGGAATGTACCCCAGCGGACCTACCTCCCGGGACAGCTCAGGTGATTCCGAGTCCCGCGCCAAATCCGCGAGACAGGTTTAACTGCGGCACATGGCAACGCGCCAAATCGCGATCGTAGGCGGCGGACCGGCCGGCGCTATTTGCGGCGAGCGGCTCGCGCGCTCGGGATTTGAAGTCAGCATCTACGACGAGCACCTGGCCTGGGAAAAACCCTGCGGCGGAGGCCTGACGCACAAAGCCGTCGTAGCCTATCCTTTTCTGCTGGACGGCCCTTACCCCAAAAAGCTGATTCACACCGTGGAGTTGATCTCCAGTCGTGGCCAGCGGGCACGGCTCGAACTCGAGCACCCCATCGTCATTTACTCGCGCGTGGTGCTCAACGGCCTGCTGCTCGAACGCGCGGCCGCGGCAGGCTGCCGGATCGTGCGTTCGCACGTCGCGCACGTGGACACGTCGGAGACGCGCGTCCGGTTCGAGGTTGATGGAGTGCGGCAAGAGGCCGACTTCGCTGTGATCGCGGCAGGCGCGCGCAATGCGGTCTTGCTGGGCGCACGCCCCCTGGCGCCCGGCGACCTCGAAATGACGCTCGGCTACTTCGTTCCATTGCAGGCCGACGCGATTCAAGTGAAATTTCTCAAGCGATTTGAGGGTTACATCTGGTCGTTTCCCCGTTGCGACCACCTTTCGGTGGGTATCTGCGGGAGCATGGCCCGCCATACCTCGCGCGAGTTGCGCCATTCGCTCGAGCGATTCCTGCGGGATGAGCGGATTTCAATCGAAGGCGGGCGCTTCTACAGCCACCTGCTGCCTTCGCCGCAAGCCCAGACGTTGCGCCAGCGCCGCATTTCCGGGCCCAACTGGGCCCTTGCGGGCGACGCAGCGGCGCTGGTCGATCCCATCACCGGCGAGGGCCTCTACTACGCCTTGCGCTCCGGGGACTTGCTCGCCGAAACGCTCATCGCTGAAAAGCCGGCTGATTATCCCGCGCGCATTCGCGCCGCTCTCTCCACCGACCTGGAGTTCGGCTCTCGCGTGGCGCGACGCGTTTATGCCGGCCGGTTCCTCGGCGGAGCGGTCACCACGCGAATGATTCAATGCATCAAGCGCAGCGGAACGTTCCGCACGTTGATGGGCGATCTCTTCAGCGGAACGCAGGACTACGCCACTCTGAAGCGCCGTCTGTGGATGCAGTTTGGCCTCACGATGAGCGAAGTGCTGATGAGCCTGCTCCGCGCCGGGCGGCCGCTCACCCGGCAGCCTGCCGGCGACGCCTAGCGTCGCGGTGCGGCAGCTTCGGGCCCAGCCGAAATCCCAACTGGCACTACAACCTTAGGAAAAGTATGCACCGCGCAGGGGTGGTGTGTTTGTTCTGGCGTAAGACCAGGCTAAAAAGCCGTGCGTCGAACCGCGGGCTTCCGTTGCGGGGGCGGAGGAATCAGGCTGGCCATCTTGCGAATCATGGCCAGCACCAGGCGCTTGTCACCGTCCGACAAGGTCGTGCTGTATCGCTTGATTTCCGAAAGGAAGCGGATTTCATCCTCGGAGAGTTCGCCCAGCATCTTCTGCGTATCGCGGTCGCGGGCGGTCTCCGTACCGGGAAAAAAGTCCGCGAGGCTGATGTCCATGGCCTCTGCGATCTTGGCCAGTGTCTCGAGCGAAGGCACAGTGTGCCCATTCTCAACCCGCGACAAATAACACCGCAGCAAGCCCGTCCGGCGCTCGATGTCCCCCTGGGACAAGCCCCGCTGGCCACGATAACTTCGGATCACCTGACCTATGTTTACCTTGGGTTTTTCTTTCGGCATCTCTACCTCAGACGCCGCGTATCTTACGCAGCGGTTTCAGACGGCGCAAGCGGATTTTGAGCCGCGGGAGGTTGAACGTTCACCGAGCGGGTGGCTGCAATCGCCGCCGAATCGACGAAGCCGCGTGCAAACTATTCGCGGTGCGGCGTGAATGGTTGTTCGAGGCGGAAATCGAGAACCGTCTCGCTGGGTACGCGCACCTGTTCCCCGCGGGTCACTACGTTCACAGCCGCGCCCGCGCCGCCGCCTACGCCCGCTCCAATCGCCGCGCCCTTCCCGCCGCCGGCAATGGCGCCGATGATGGCGCCGATCGCCGCCCCGCCGACCGCTTTCTCGGCCGTATTTTCCCCGCGCCCCTTTCCGGCAACATCGTAGTCGCCGGTCACGATGGGCTGCATCTGGTCGTGAATGAGTATGTCGGTCAGCTCCAGCTTGAGCTGAGCCTTGCCGCTCAAGTGGCCGGCCTCTTCTGCATTGGCGAGGCGTCCGTAAACGTCGGTGCCCTTGGGAGCGATCACCACGTCGTCAGCCATTAAGTCCGACTCCAGGCTCGCGCGGAACCGGTCGCCCACATGATTCCTTTCCGAATCCACGGAATCGATCATTCGCACCATCACGTGCGTTCCTGCCGGCAGGGTTGGACGCCCTCGACCTGACTCGGCCGATGCTACCCTCTCGTCTCCGTCCGCCGGGCCCGCCGGCGCGCTCTCCGCGGAGCGCTCGCCAGTGAAGGTAATCGAAAGAATCCGACTCGTTTCGTAGAGCTCCGTCTTGCCGTTCACCTCGAACTGCACGGCGCGTTCGCTGCCGCCCAGATATTTCCCCTGCACGACGTCGCCGTTTTTCAACTGTAACGTATCGGCCGATGCCGCGAGGCCGAAAAGCAGCACGGCGCATGTGGTCCCCAGCAATGCTCTCCAGAAATGGCGCATCCTTGGCCTCCTGTTCGGGATCTCCATTCCAACCATGCCCCCATGGAATCCCGACGTCTTTCGCGGCTGGTAGCATCAGGATACACCCGGCTCGTTTTTGTGAACAGTCAGCCGCCCTGCGGGGTTTCCGCTCTAACACCGAGCGCGCTCTCGGCAGGAGGCGCTGACATCCAAGAGAGGACAAGTAACCTGGGCGCGGAGGTTACGAAAACAGTGCGGAACGCAACTGCCGACTCCCGTTTCAGGCGGCAGAGCGACGCTCGCGGGTCATGTAGAACTGTATCGCCGGAGTAATAATCAGCGACAGAACCATCGAAATCAGGATTCCGCCGATCACGGCGACCGCGAGGGGTTGCAGCATCGCCGAGCCCTTGCCCAGGCCGAGCGACAGCGGCAGCATGCCTGCTACGGCCGCCATGGCCGTCATCACGATCGGGCGAAGCCGGCGGCGGCCGGCCTGGATCAGAGATTCCTGGGCCGAAAATCCCACGGATCGGAACTTGTCGTTCGCATCGAGCAAGAGGATGCCGTTCTTAGCCACGATCCCAACCACCATGATGAGCCCTATGAACGAGGAGACGTTGAAATCAATGCGCGCGAGGTAAAGAGCGAAGAACACGCCCGAAGTCGAGAGGACCGCCGACGAAAGGATGGCAAGGGGCGCTGTGAATGTCCGGAACTCGAAAAGCAAGACCAGGAAAATAAGCACCAATGCCAGAAGAAGAACGACCACGAGATCGTGGAATGATTTTTGCTGCTGCTCGAATGTCCCACCATAATTCACTCGAATCGAGGAGGGCACCTTCAGGTCGGTTACAGCTTTCTGCACCGCCGCCACTCCACTGCCCAAATCCAAGCCCTCCAGGCGGGCTGTCACTTCGACCTCGCGTTGCAAATTGTCCTTCAGGATCTCCGTCTGGCCCGGAACTTCCGTGACGTTGGCCAGCGAACCCAACGTCGACGTGCCCCCGGAGGAATTCACGAGCATTGCATTGCTCAATGATTCGAGCGAGGAGCGGTCCTGCCCCGGAAACCGGACCCGCAGCGTGTACTGGCGGTCGTTGATGATGATGGGAGTGGTCGCGGGCTCGCCATCCACCATGGCCGAAGCGACCGTGGTCAGCTGATCGGTCGTGAAACCGGCTTTGGCGGCCGTTACCGGGTTAATAGTAAAAACCACCGCCGGCCCGCTCATCGAGTTCTCAATGCCGTCGGCGATATCCACGACCGGCTGCTTGCCGTTCACTTGGATTTTGCCCAGCGCGTCCGCCACCCGAGGCGCCCAAGTGGCGAGGAGGTCGGCATCGGGAGAAAAGAGCTGGACCATAATCGGCTGGGGAGCCCCGGTCAAGTCGCCGATCATATCCTGTAACTGTTGATGAAAGTCGATGTCGACGGAGGGCTCGGCGGCCTTAACCTTGGCTCGGATCTCACTGATCACCTCGTCGATGCCGCGACTGCGCTGGTCCTTGAGCTTTACCGAAATATCGCCCGTATTGGCTTCGGTGACCGCCGCCAGCCCCAACTGCAAACCCGTGCGCCGCGAAGTGCTTTCAACCTCCGGCACCGACCGGCAGATCTCTTCCATGTGGGAAACGACCCGGTCGGTTTCCGCAAGCGAACTTCCGGGCGCCGTGACGTAGTCCAGGATGAATCCACCTTCGTCCATCACCGGCAATAAATCGGTTCCCAGGGCGCTGTAGGAGACGTACGAAACGCCGATAAGAATCACGCAAAACCCGGCCAGCCATACAGGATGTTCCAAAGCTCGGCGCAACCACACCTCGTAGAAAGTGATGATGCGCTCGAAGAATCCTCCCCTTAGAGAGGCCTCTTCGGCGGCCATCATCCGCCTCACGTGCTCGATTTGGGACGACTCGGGCGACTCCGCCGCAAGGTCGGAGGGCGCTTCCGAATTGCCGTTTTCCGGGATCTGCCCATTCCCATCCGGCTCCTCTGCCGCCTTTCCACGGCGGATCAAAGAAGAGCTCAGGCTCGGCGTCCAGGTCAAAGCCAGGAAGAGCGACGTCAGGAGCGAAACGCTCATCGCCACGGCAAGGGCGCGGAAGAAAGTGCCGGTAAGCCCCGTGATCGAAACCAAAGGCAGAAACACGACGATCGGAGTCAGCGTGGAACCGATCAGTGGAACGGTAAGTTCCTTGAGCGCGCTGCTGGTTGCCCTGAGAGGTCCTTCGCCGCCATCGCGATGCAGGACGATGTTTTCGACGACCACAATCGCGTTGTCGATCACCAGCCCGCCCGACGCCGCGAGCCCGCCCAAAGTCATCATGTTGAAGGTCTGGCCCAACATCTTCATGACGATGAACGTGATCAGGATCGCCACGGGAATCACCAGGCCCGTCAGCAGCGCAGTGCCCCAATCTCCCAGGAAAAGCCAGATGATAAAGGCTGCAAGCACAAGCCCGATGATGCTCGCGTCGCGCACGCTATCAATGGATTCCGTGACGATGTTCGACTGGTCGTAAAAAACATTTACATCGATTCCCGGGGGAAGAGTCGGGCGCAAACTTTCGATCTCTTGATGTACTTCGTCCGCGACTTGGACCGTGTTGCTTTCGGGCTGACGGTTGATGCTCACCAGGACGGCGGGTTTGCCGTTGGCGGTGACGGTCGTATAAACCGGCGCCACCGAGGGCGCCACGCTTCCAACGTCCCGAATTCGAACCGGAACGTCGTTCACGCTCTTGATCACGATGTCGCCGATCTGCTCGGGAGTCTGGACCTGCGCGGTAATCAGCCCCAGGAACAACTGGTGATTGCGGCTGAGCAAACCCGGCGAGTCGATCAGGTTCGTGTGATTGACAGCATCCAGAATATCTTGCACGGCTACGTGAGCGCGGAGCATCCGAGCGGCATCCGGCGTGACTTCGAATTCGGGCTGCTCCCCTCCCTGAACCACGACGGTAGCGACGCCGTTGAGTCGGTTAAGCCGTGGCTTGATGTCATAGGTCGCCGCCTCCCACAGGTCCGTTTGGGAGACCTTATCGGAAGTAAGGCTGTAGCCCAGGATTGGGAAACTTGCAAAATCGTTACGTCGAATTTCGATTTGCGCCGTGGACGGCAGAGTGCTTTGAATGCGCGTCACGGCCGAATTGACCTGTTGGAGCGTCTGCAACATATCCACGCCCCAATTGAAGGACAAATCCACTTCGGCCGACCCCCGGCTGGTGATCGAACGGACATCCTCAAGCCCCGGCACGCTGTTGACCGCCTCTTCGATAGGGCGGGTGATCGTCACTTCCATCTGGTCGATCGGCATCACCCCGTTATCCACGCCCATGATGATGCGCGGGAAATTTGTCGCCGGAAACACGGCAATCGGCAAGCTGGCCGCTTCGTACAGCCCGACCACAGCCAGGGTGAGGATCAGGAAAATAATCGATTTCGAATGGCGGGCAAACCAGTACTGCGACTTATCTTCGACCGCCGCAGCTCGCGGTCGAGAAGGCAGCGTGGCTGCGGCTGGCGTCTTATGATCCATGAGAATCTACCCGTCCCGAATGTGACCGCATCTAGGAAAAACGAAGACGCGCCTTTGGTCCGCTACTTGGCATCATCTTCATCCCCGCCTTCCGCCGGCGCCTTCGCCGCTTGAACCTGAACGGTGGTCTTCGCCAGTACGTCATCATCCTCGGTGGACAGCTGGAACGCCCCCACGGTCACTACGCGCTCGCCGCCTTTGAGCCCATCCGTGATCTGCACGTCGTCGGCATCGCGAATGCCGACCTTGACTTTCTGTTTGTGAGGTTTGTTGGCGCTATCCAGCACCATAACCGACGTTGTCCCGTCCGAGTCTGTCAGCAAGGCCACCGCGGGAGCGACGATCGCGTGCGGCACCGTCTGGGCCACGACGGTCACGCGAGCGCTGGCTCCTGGCTTGAACTGGCCTTTCGGATTTGGAGCCTGCACCCAAATCTCAACCGTCGTGCTGCTCGGGTCTAGCGCTGGGCTCACGAGCGTAACCTTGCCCTTGGTTTCCGTGCCCTCGCCCGGCAGTGAAATCGTCGCCGGATCGCCGGCCTTCATGAGAGCCGCCTCTTGCTGCGAGACATGCGCACGGGCTATCACCTCCGACAGATTCATCACCGTGATGACCGGCGACCCGGCAGCAGGCGTTTCTCCCGGGTAAACGGGCCGGTCCGTAACCACGCCATTGATCGGGCTGACGATCCTCGAGTAGCTCAGTTGGGCTTCGGCGCTCGCGCTTTTCCCCTTCGCCGAAGCCAGCTGCCCCTCCGCAACTTTAAGGTCGAGCGCCTTCTGCGCGGTTTCATACTGAGCCCGAGCTTGCGTCAAACTCACACCGGCGTCGTCCACGTCTTTCGAGGAAACCGCTCCTTGCTTGTAGAGAGACTGACGGCTGTCGTAGAGCTTTTGCGCGGCGTCCAGAACCTGCTTGGCAAGTTCGAGGTCTTGCTGCGCCTTCTGAACGGCGGCATCGTATGCGGCCTGCGCTTGGGCCTGTCCGCCCCGGCTGTCCGCCACGGCGCCGGCAAGGTCCTGACTCTCCAGCTCGGCCAGCAATTGACCCGCATGGACGGGGCTGCCGCGCTCCACATAAAACGCTTTTACCGGCGCGACGATTTTCGGAACGATGGCCGCCTGGTCCAGCGGGTAAATAATCGCATCGGCCATGACCTTGCGCTGGATTGCCTCACTCTCCGCGGTCCCGACCTGCACCGCCACCGTCGGCGCCTGTTCGCCACCCTGCTCCTTGGCCGAACAGCCGGACAAACACAGGCCCGCAGCGCAGACGCAGGCAAGCACGGCTATCGGGGTCCGCGCGGAACGGCGGGTATCGTAATGCCTTGTGGTAAGAAACATCGACGATTTCCTTTGCCTCATAATCGTGGCGCTATCTTCTAACATAGTTTAGAAGGTTCCCGTTAGCGTCTGAAGATTCGCCAGGGCCATCCGATAGCGAACTTGGCCGTCGTCATAGGCGTTCCGTGTCGTGGCCAGCGTGGTCTCCGCGTCCACGACGTCCAGCACCGTCGACGCCCCTCCCTGATATCGCAAGTTCACGAGCCGCAGGCTCTCCGTTGCCAGATCGGCCGTCTGACGAAGCTTGTCCACGGCAGCTCGCGCCACCGCGGCTTCGTTGTACGCGGCGTACAGCTCGCTGAGGGTGACCCTCTGCGACTGACTTAGCTGTACCCGCGCCGCATCCTGCTTGTATTCCGCTTGGTGTAGCTTGCTGCGCAGCGTTCCCCAATCCCACACCGGCACGTTCAGCGTCACGGTCAAAAAATAGCCAATCGACGGAAGTGGGGGGAGCGCGGGAAACGCAGTCTGGCGGGTGCGCACGCCAATGGAGTTTGCCTCGAGGCCGTAATCCGTATCCACGGTGAGCGTTGGGAGAAAGGCGGTCTGCGCGGATCTAACGTCCAGGTCGGCTTCCCGCATGGTCTCTATCGCCGCGCGCAAATCAGGGTTGTCCCGGCCGGCCATCGTCTGCACTTCCGGGAACGTCGGCAGCGCCTGCGGGGAATCCAGGTCATCGACCACGCTAAAGTTCTCATTCAAAGTCGGGAACAGAAGAACGGCGAGGTCCAGTCGAGTGTCTTCCATCGCCAGCCGGGCTTCGTCGAACGCGGCTTCTTGCTGATTGTACTGAATTTGGGCCTTGATGACGTCGCTGTGCGGCGCCTGGCCCGCCCGTTCGAGGTCCTGCGTGATGTCTAGGAACTGTTTCGCCTGATCGAGGGCCTGCTGCGCCGTCGCATACTTTCGCTGCGAAACCACCAGGGCGTAGTAAGCCTTCGTGACCGTCACGGTCAACCCGCGCCGGGCGATTTCCACTTTGGCCTTGGCCAGCGCTTCCGCAGCCGCAGCCCGGTTGTAACCCGTCCTCATCAAGCTGGCCGGTGACAGATCCTGGTGAAAAACGATCCATTCGTGATAGTCGTGGATGCCGTCGTTCTCGACGAATCTGCCGTCCGGGGTAGCTCCATTTCCCTGCGTATTGAGGTATGCGCTCGTCGCCGAAAAGGTGGGTAGCAGCGCGTTTCTCGCCTGCAACCGGTCGCCGTGTGCGCTCTTCGCATCCGCATCGGCCGATGCCCCCGCGGGATCAATCTTCCGCGCTCGCTCCAATGCGTCCTTCAACGTCACCGTCACCGGCGGAACTGCCTGGCCCTCCCCGGATGGCTGCACCAGTTGCACGGACGCTTCCGCCGGCGGAGCTGAACCTCCCGCCTGCGCGGCGGCTCTCGATACCCCGCAACTCAGCAGAACAATCGAGCAGACGATCGCAGCCGCTGACCGAGCAAAAAAGAAGCGGTTGACCGGCCGCCCTCCGCGCGAGCGATTCGCAAGAGCGCTGCCATCGAGCCAGAATGAATTCCCCATCGCTGTCCCTTCCCTTCTTTGTTTGCTTTTTGCCGCGAAAAGGCGCCGACGCGCCCGCACCATCAACAACAATGGCGCAAAACTGCTCCTTGATTTGTTAGACGGCAGCGCGCGCTTGACGTTTCTGCTTCCTGAACCCCCCCTGGGCAATCGCGGGACGCGGACCTCCTCCGCGCGTCCGCGCTGCCAATCTAATTCGCACAACCTTAAGGGCAGATTAAGGACCGTCCCCGCAATCACCGACTAATAAGCCTCGGCCGGAAACTGAACCCGGAATTCGGTCCCCGCCCCCGGCCGGTTAGCCGCTTCGATTCGTCCCCCGAGCGCCGTTACCAACGCCTTGCAAATCGCCAATCCTAACCCAAACCCGCCCGAGGAGCGAGTGCGAGAGCGATCGCCGCGGCGAAACCGCTCGAAGATGTAAGGCAGCTCTTCCGGGGGAATTCCCGGACCGGAATCCTCCACGCAAACCAGGACCCGCGCATTGGCGTCGCGGTCGATGCGTACGGTCACTTTCGATCCGGCCGGACTGAATTGCACGGCGTTTTCCAGCAGGTTCACCCAGATCAGTTCCAGGTCCTCCGGATCGGCGCGCAGGTGCACGGAAGTGGGATTGATGAGTTCGAGCGCGATGTCGCGCTGCCTGGCCAAAGCCTGCATGCGCGAAATCGCAGCCTCGCACGTTGACGTTAGTTCCGTGGTGCCCACGCTCCGGGGCGCTCCGCCCTCCGCCCACTGCTCGATCCGCGCCAGGCGCAGCATCCGCGCCAGCAGATCTTCCAGCCGCCCGCAGTCCTCGAGCAGCCGTTCCAGGCCCGTTCGGTACTCCTCTTCCTCGCGGCGCCGCTGAAGCAAGGACTGCAGCGACGACTTGACGACTGCCACCGAGGTCTTGAGCTCGTGCGCGGCGTCACTGGTGAAATCGCGCTGCTGGCGAAACGACTCCTGAAGGCGTTTCAGCACCGCCTCGATGGCGCCCGTTAGAGGCGCCAGTTCCCTGGCCATCACGGCAGCCACCGGCGGGCGGAAGCTCCAATTTGACGCGGAAATCGCACTGGCCTGCTCCGCTAATTCCCGCAGCGGCGCAAGTCGCCGCCGCACGCTCCAGGTTGCCAGGGCGCTCGCCAGCAGCAGCAAAAGCAGGCTGGTCCCTCCAACGTAGATTCCCAACTCGGTCAAGTGCCGGTCCATCTCGAACACCGAGGCTGCGTAGATCACGGTGACTCGCGTGCGGGGCAGCGATACATCATCCTCGTCATCGAGGACGTCGACGTTTCGCAGGGCTAGCGCGCGATAAGGCACGCCGGACAGACTGAAATCCGCGACCGGCTCAGCCGCCTGCTCGGTTCCCGCCGGGAACTGCAGATCGGAGCGCGCGACCAGTTGACCGTTCGCCTTCTGAATCTCGAAGATGTCCTTGTGCACCGGATCGGAGGGAGGCGACACCAGCGTGGGATCGAACGTCACGTCCTGTGGACCGCTCTCGGTGTAACGCACCAGCGCCAGAACGCTCATCGCTCGGCCTTGCAGCGCGGCGTCGAAGGCCCGGCGTAGCTCGGCCCGAGCGTACAGAACGGACGCCAGCGTCAGCGCCGCGGTCAGCAGCAGCTGGCAGCCGATTACCGTGCCGATGATTCGTCCGGTAAGCGAAAAGCGTCTCACGTCAACTGCTCTCCCGCTCCGCGCGCAGGACGTATCCATGCCCGCGCACGGTGTGAATCAATTTCACGGAGTGCCCGTCGTCCAGTTTCCGCCGTAACCCGGAGATGTATACCTCAATCACGTTGCTGAACTTCTCCCAATTATAATCGTACAGGTGTTCGAGCAGTTCGGTCTTCGTCACCACCGAGCGGCAGCGGTGCGCGAGGTATTCCAGCACGCGATACTCCATCGGCGACAGCACGATGTCGCGTTGACCGCGCCGGACCGTGCGCCCGATCGTATCGAGCCGCAGATCGGCGACGCAAATGACCGGAAATCGCTGTCCCTTGCCCCTGCGCACCAAAGCCTTCGCGCGCGCCAGAAGTTCTCCCAGGTCGAAAGGCTTGGCCATGTAATCATCGGCGCCGGCGTTCAGCAGCCGCACGACCCAGTCCTTCTCCTCCCGAGCGGTCAGGATCAGCACGGGCGTTTCGTGGCCCTGCTTCCGATAACGGCTCAGCAGGGTCTGCCCATCCAGTTTCGGCAGCATCAGGTCCAGCACCAGGAGGTCGTATTCCCCCGACGTTGCCAGATAAAGCCCTTCCTGTCCGTCCGCGGCAACGTCCACCGCGTAGCCCGCGCCCTCGCGCAGCGCGCGCGCCACGTTCTCGGCCAAACGTCGTTCATCCTCCACCACTAACACGCGCAACGCTGCGCTCCAGGCTGCCTCGCCCTTACACCTTAAGTAACACAAACCATTCGGATTCGCCAAGAGCACAACCGCCTGACAGGCGAACAGCCCCAATCCGCGCTTTGTGGGTCGCGGCTCGTCAGCGCACGGTTTGGGCCGTGCCGGTCAGTTTTCGCGGAGCACATCGAAACGGGCGATCGCGTAACCCAACGCCGCGCCGAGGAATACATCCGATGGGAAGTGGGCCTGCAGGGTCACCCGCGAAAATCCGATTATGCCGCCCACTCCGTAAGCCACCCAGGGAACCCAACGATGCTTCGCGCCGTAGCGCCGCGCTACAACCGTCGCCACGGAGAAAGCCGCGATCGTGTGCCCCGAGGGAAAACTCGTGCTGAACGGCGATTGGCGCGCGCGAAAAAACGTATCCGAAAAATTGCCCTGTGGCGGAATATCCGAAGGCCTTAGCCTTCGCGTCACGCCCTTCATCACCACGGACAATACCGTGCTGTCTGCCAGCGCCTCCGCGGCTAGCAGCCCTGTATTCTTTGCGTAGGAGTCCCTGCCGATCAGGCCCGCCACGTAAAAAGCGCCCGGCGTGACCAGAATCTCCGACATGGTGATGTTCCCGGCGAATACGCGATTGAAGCCGTTGAACGACGACGTTCGCCGGAAGTACGCAGTATCGTGCGCATCCAAGGCCAGCAGCCCGCTGGTCACCCCAATCACCACAAGCGTTGGCAGCCAGTGGTGCCCGTGCGCCAGTTGGACCGGAAAAAGCCACAAATCCTTCTGGTCGTGGAGAAAGTTTGCCGGGAGCTGCCGTTCTGAAACCTGGCGTTCCGCCGGAGCGTTTGCCGAGTTCCCTGCGGGGGCCTGCTGCGGCGGCAACCCGCTGGGAGACTCACTAGGGGTCGCCTCGGCCGGCGCCTCGATCGCGGGAGCGGATGCGATCTCCCGTGCACCATCCTGCGCGCGGACGCCTATTGCCGAAACATTGAACCAAAGCGCGAGCGCAACGAGCCACGAGCGCCGGAAGAGGCGCCTGTCTTTCCTACCGGTCACAATTCCGCCAGCGTACACGTCCACCGCGCCAAATCCCCTGCGGCAAAAAAGCTTGTGGTGCCGGAGGAGGGAGTCGAACCCACACGGCCTTGCGACCAACGGATTTTGAGTCCGCCGCGTCTGCCATTCCGCCACTCCGGCACTGCCTTCCAAGGCTATCGTACTGAGACATCAGCCGCAACATGGGCTTCTTTAACCCCCCAACTGCACGCCAGGACATCCCGGTCGGCCTTTGTGGCGCCGGCCTGCAGGACGGCATCTGGAGCTTGCCCGGGAACGCCATTCTCCCAAATGGCCTCCTCGACTTCGGTTCATCACGGCACTACCTCGTTTCGCTTATCCGTATACATCAATCCCCCTATTCACGCGTGGGGGCAAGATACCTTATGAAATACCTCTCTGAGTGCGCGGACGTTGTCGATTCGCGCCACGATTCGACGGGAGAGCGTAGAGCACATGAACGACATCGCGTTTGCAACGAACGCTGATTCAACGAGGCTTTGGAGCGATGCGGAAATCCAGCGCGAGTTGGGACAAGCACCCTGGTGCGCGCCGTCGCGATCCAAGGGATGGAACTGAATGAAGAAAAGACCGCGCCACGCGGACGCTACCTTACGCAGCTCCGCAGCTCCGCCGCAATTCGGGCCCAAGACATCGCGCCTCGCGCACAACGTCATTTCAAACTGGGGCGCCTACTTCGGCGCGTTGGTGGTTAGCTTCTTCTTGTCTCCCTACCTGGTGAGCCACCTCGGGAATGCTGGCTATGGCGTCTGGACTTTGCTTCTCTCGCTGACCGGCTACCTCGGCTTGCTCGACCTCGGCGTGCGAGGAGCGGTTACGCGTTATCTGGCGAAGTTTCATGCGGAAGCCGACGATCGTAGGGCCAGCGAAGTGGCCTCTTCGGCGCTTGCGATCTTTGGCACATCTGGGTTGGTGGCGATTTCGGTTTCACTGGCTCTCGCGTTTCTGGCCGTCAACAACCTGCACATCCCGCCCCAGTATTTGAGCGCCGCGCGCCTCGTCGTGCTCCTGACGGGGTTGAGCATCGCCCTGTCGCTGGTCGGCGGCGTTTTTGGCGGAATCCTGACCGGCCTGCAGCGATTCGAACTCATCAACGGCGTCGAGATATCCATGAACCTGCTCCGGGCGCTGGCGATCGTGACTGCGCTGCGTCTTGGGCGTGGTCTCGTTACGCTGGCTGTCATTCAGCTCTCCATCACGCTGGCTCGCTGCGCCATCAACGTGGCGCTGGCACGCCGTCTGTATCCCGAACTCCGTATCCGCCTCTCCGCGGTCGATCGCGCCACAATCAAACTGATTTTTTCCTTTAGTATTTTTTCCTCTCTCTTGCACATGAGTTCAAGTCTGATCTACGCCAGCGACAATGTTGTGATCGGAGCCTACTTGCCGGTCGCCGCCGTTACTTTCTACGTCATCGGCGGAAACCTGGTGGAATATGCGCGCCAGCTCTCGGGCGGCCTCTCGCAAACGATGACGCCCCTGGCCAGCTCCATTGAGGCGCGTGGCCCTGCGGCACTTCAGGATCTCGTGCTCCAAGGCGGCCGCTGGGCCTCCATGATCATTCTTCCCGTAACCTGCACGTTTCTGCTGCGCGGCGGCAGCTTCATTGGGCTGTGGCAAGGCCAGCAGTACGCAGGCATCTCCGGGCGCGTACTGATCGTGCTGTCGCTGACGATGATTTTCTCGGCCCCGGCTTTCGCTACCTGCAGCATTCTCCTCGGACTCAGCAGACATAAGCCCATCGTCCCGGCCATGCTCGCCGAGGCTCTCTGCAACTTGGCGCTCAGCGTGTTCCTGGTAAAAAGAATTGGCATCATAGGCGTGGCCTGGGGCACCGCGATCCCCAGCCTTGCCTCGAGCCTGATCTTCTGGCCGTGGTACATCCGGCGGTCCTTGGGCATCCGGCCTCATGCCTATCTGCTTTCTACTTGGATCCGTCCCGCCGTCGCACTCATCCCGTTCTTGCTCGGGACCTACGCCGTCGAGCGATTCTGGCCCACCCCGAGTCTGCTCGTTTTCTTCAGTCAGGTGGCGTTCGTTCTGCTTCTCGTTTTGCCGGGCTACTGGCTGATCTGCCTGACCGACGAGCAGCGTCGGCAATTTTCGCAACGATGGTCCGAAATGCTGGCTGTGCCGGAGGGAGACTGAAAATCGGATTGCGACGGCGCGGGGCGGGTGGCCGCACCTCGGGGACGGTTGCACGGTCCCATGTTGCTTGCGCTTGCCTTGAGGCCAGGCGCCGGCCCGAAGAGTCCAGAACCCGGTTCGAATCCCCACTGTTTTTCCACGCTTTTCCACAGCTCATTCGAATCACACATCAGTATACATATTGACTTGTAGTGCCTTTTGTGCTATCTTCTCACGTGACCCTCGCAATCAGACGTTCCCCTCCCGCTCGCAACGCCTCTCCGTTCGCTCTCTTTGTCCCTGTCGGCCACGCATTTTCATGCACTTGCGCACTCTTTCGCGCTCTTCAAAATCTCAACCCGCTTATTTTCATGCACTTCCGCACTCTTGCCCAAAATACCGGGGGTGGGGGGATAACCAAGTAGCTAACGTATGGACGCACTCTGTCAAGTCGGTATCAAATCTCGCGCGGCAGCGTTGCGCGCAACCCAAAGGCGACAATGGTAAGCTGAGCAAATCTCGCGCGGTACCATAACTCGGAGCGGCACGATGCACCACCTGGACGATGAGCTAGGACCAGCGCAAGCCCCCGAAGCGGGTTTGCCGGGCGGCGGTGTAACCTCCTGGAGGCTGGGCTTCTGGAGCCTGGTCGTAACGCAGTTCCAGGGCGCGTTCAACGATAATGCCCTGAAGTTTCTGGTTATCTACATCCTCGTGGACATGAGCCTGCCGGTCCGCCAGCGCGACTGGCTCGTGCTCGTCGTCGGCGCGCTCTTCGCTCTGCCCTTTATCCTCTTTTCAATGACCGGGGGCTTTCTCGCCGACCGCTTCAGCAAGCGCTCGGTGACCGTCGGCACGAAATGGATGGAGGTCGGGGTGATGGCCTTCTCGCTCATCGCGCTCGGCCGCGGCAACCTGCCGATGGAAGCGGTGGGCGTTTTCCTGCTCAGCTCTCAGGCGGCCCTATTCGGACCCTCGAAGTACGGCCTGCTTCCCGAAATTCTCCCCGAGAAGGAACTTTCCTGGGGCAACGGCATCATCGAGCTGGGCACGTTCCTCGCTTCCATTGCCGCCACGGTTGCCGCTGGTTATCTTGGGTACTACTTTCGCGGGCGGCAGCAATGGTCCGGCGTCATACTCCTGGCGTGCACTCTGCTTGGGCTTGCCACGAGTCTGGCTATCCCCCGGATTCCGGCGGCGAACCCAACCCGTAAATTCAATCGCAATCCCCTGGGCGACCTCTTTGCGCAGATCGAGGTGATTCGCTCCGACCGCATCCTCGCGTGGGCTTTCGTCGGCAACGCCTATCTTTGGTTTCTCGCGGCCCTGCTGCAGTACACCATCGTCATCTACGGGCACGACGTGCTGCGAATCGACGATCGTCACATCGGTATCTTGCAGGCGGCCGTGGCCCTCGGCATTGGACTGGGCAGCCTCGCAACCGGTTATCTCTCCGCGGGAAAGATCGAGTACGGTTTGGTTCCGTTGGGCGCGGTGGGCATGACTGTCTTCGGCTTCCTCTCCGCGAGCCACGGCCTCTCGCTCGCGCGCGCCGCTCTCTATCTCGGTTTGCTGGGCTTCTCCGGCGGCTTCTACGCGGTGCCCTTGAACGCTCTCATTCAGTACCGCCCCGACCCTGCCCGCAAGGGAGGCGTCATCGCGGCTGCGAACCTCGTCTCATTTATCGGCATATTTCTCTCCGCCGGCGTCTACCTTCTTCTTGCCGCAGGCCTGCATCTCCGCGCCGACCAGGTCTTCTTTGCCGGCGCCTGCATGACCCTCGCGGCGGCCTTTTATGCAACCGTTCTTCTGCCCGATTCCTTGCTTCGTCTGGCTCTTTGGACGCTCTCCCACACGCTCTACCGAATCGGGTTGCAGGGCCGCGACAACATTCCCGAGCGCGGCGGCGCTCTCTTCGTTGCGGACGAGATGACCCTCCTGGACGCGCTGCTTTTCGCCGCTTCCACCGACCGCCCCGTGCGCTTTCTTCTGGGGGAAAATACCGGCAATCGCCCGCCCACCGCCCTCGAGCGCATCCTGCGCATCACGCCATTCTCCACGCGTGTAAATCCGGACGGCCCCGAAATCGTGCTGAGCGCCACCGCAATCGCATTTCGCGCCGGAGAAGTCGTCTGCCTCGCGGGCGACGGCGTGTGGTCCCTGGTGCGAGAGGAATCGCCGGAGCGCACTTGGCTCGAAGAACTCCTGACCGCGGCGGGCGCGCCCATCGTCACAGTATCGCTGCGGGGCGCCGAACGCGGCGCCTTGCGCTCCGAGGACGGCCGGCTGCGCTGGAAAATGCCTTCGCTGATTCCCTGCCGCGTGACGGCGCAGTTCGGTTCCCCGCTCCCGCCGGCTGTGGCGCCGCTTGACCTGCGGCGGTCCATGGACGCGCTCGGAGTCACCGCGGAACCGGGGGGCGCCGCGCTAGAAGATTGAAAACTTCACGTGCAGAAACTGCTTCGGGTTGGCACGGAACTCGCCGACCAGCAGGCGCAGATCGCCCGCGAGGCCCGTCAGGTTGTCGTAAAATTTCGGATCGGAGAAAAACTTCCCCGCGGTCGATTCGTTGGAGTTGAGCTTGGCCGTGGCGTCCTTCAGGTTCTCGCCCGTTTGGCGCCAAGTCGCGAATAGCGTGTCGTCGGTGACCAACTTTCCAAGCGTGCCGCGCCCTGCGCGAACGTCGGACATCAACCCGTTGCTGTTGGCCAGAAACTGCTTGGCTTCGTCATGCACGCTCGGATCGTACACAAACTTTCCGAGCGAACCTTTTTGCTCCTGCACCGCGCCCATCACGTCATCGAGGCGGCCCGCCGCGGAATCCATCTTGGCGTACAGCGTGTCCGAATTGACCAGTTTCCCGAGCGTTCCCTGCCCTTGCTGGATCGAGGCCGTCAACTGATCCGCGCGCTGCAGGATGGAGTTCAAATGGTCGTAGGCCGTCCGGTCCACCAGCAGTGCGCCCAACGTTCCGCGGCCTTTCTGAATCCCATCGACGATGGAGCCGATCTGCGAAGAGAGCACGCTCAGGTTCTCCATCAGGTCCGCGCCGCGCTCGACGATTTGCTTGATGGCCTTCTCCTCGACGCCCTTGACCTCATCGCCGTCCTGCAGCACCTTGCCCGTGTATCCCCGCTGGATCGACACGATGCGGTCGCCAAGAAAGCCCTCCGTGAGCAGAGTCGCCGTCGAATCGCTGCGGACGTCGTCCTGGTGGTCCCGCCTCACGCGCAAGGTGACCTGCACGCTGCGGTTCACGTCGGTCGGCTCATTCGGCTTGTGCGGAGCGATCCGAATGTCCTCGACGTTGCCCACCTCGACGCCGTCGAGCGACACCGGCGCGCCCTGGGCAAGCCCGTCCACCTCGGGCAGGTACGTGACCAGGCGATACTTGGCGCCGAGGAATCCCGCGCCCGTGACGTAGAAGATTCCGAGCGCCATCAGCACGATCCCCAGAAGCACAAAGATCCCCACGCGCAACTCGCTCCAGGTCAATTCTTTCTTCTGCGGCATGACCTACCCTCCTCGAAGGATTCCACCTTGCAAACGACCATGACCGTCACACAAGAAAACGTTTCAGATAAGCGTCCGGCGATTCCAGGAAGGCCTTCGGCCCGCCCTCGAAGTACGCCACGCCGTCGTGCAAGACCACAAAGTTGGTAGCCGGCCGCCCGTTGCGCGCATCGTCCGATTCCGGAGCCGCGTGCACCACGCGCTTTCGTTCGGCGTCAAAGCGGTAGTTGGCAAGGCCAAAAGCGTCCTGCAGGCGATGGGTGACCAAAAGCGAGGTCACACCCTGAAGATCGCGCAGCCGCATAATCAGCGTGATGATCGTTTGCGAGGTCACGGGATCGAGCCCGGCCGTCGGAGAATCGTACAGCACGATGGGCGGGCGGCTCACGACAGCGCGGGCGATCGCCACGCGGCGGCGCATTCCGCCCGACAACTCGTCGGGCAGTTTCTCGATGGTGTCTTCCATCTCGACGAATTGCAGCACTTCGCGGACGCGCGCTTCGGTTTCATCGGGGTCCACTCCCTCTTCGTTGAGCTGATAGGCCACATTCTCGCCGACGCTCAAGGAATCGAACAAGGCCCCTTCCTGGAACACAAAGCCAATTTGCCGTCGGAAGGGCAGCAGTTCCGTTTCGCTCATCGATCCGAGATCCTGTCCCAGCACGCTCACACGGCCTTCGCTGGCCCTGAGCAGCCCGGCGGCCAGCTTCAACGTGAGTGTCTTACCTGACCCGCTTTCGCCCACCAGCACTTTCGTCTCGTCTTTTTCGACGCGAAAGCTGAGGCCGCGCAGGACGTCGCCCTCGTCGAAACCGAGGCGCACGCGTTCAAAGGAAACGACCGGCTCGCTCGTGGCGGCGCTCATTCGTAGGCGTACCGGACCGGCGCATCGCCGGCGGCTCGCGCGGTGCTGATTATAGATGCAAATGCACGGCGGCTGTGGCGCGAGATTCGCCCAGGGCGTCGTGGCGGTCAGCTTGCCGTCCACTTGCTACCGCCGTTCGCCAGGGGCACGGAGCCTCCCCTAGCAGCGGCTAGAAAACCCTGCCGGCAAGAAACAGCGCGAGTTTGGAGAGGAAGAAATCCGTGACGAGAATCGTCACCGAAGCAGCGACCACGGCTTGGGTGGTCGCGCGGCCCACGCCCTCCGTGCCTCCGCGCACCGTAAGCCCCTGGTAGCAGCCTACCGTCGCAAGAATGAACCCAAAGACGATGGGCTTGGCGAGCCCTTGCATGAGGTCGGAAAACTCGAGCACGTGCATCGCCCGCGTCCAAAACTCAACGGCGCCGATGCGCAGGGTGAGAGAGGACACGAGATACCCGCCCACCAGGCCCACGAAGTCGGCCATAGCCGTCAGCAGCGGGAGCACGAGCACGGTTGCCAGCACGCGAGGCGACACGAGCTTGCGCATGGGATCGGTCCCCATGGCCCGCATCGCGTCCACTTGCTCGGTCACCAGCATCGAGCCCAGCTCGGAAGCCATACCGGAAGCGTTGCGCCCCGCGACCATGAGACCGCTGATCGTCGGACCGAGCTCGCGCACCAGCGAAAGGGCAACCACGTCGCCGGTGAGCGTGGTTTCTCCGAAGCGCACAAATTGTTGGGCCGTCTGCAGGACCAACACTCCGCCGATGAAGAATCCGGTCAGGAGCACAATGGGCAGCGAACCCACGCCGATGATGTCCATCTGCTCGAGCACATCCTTGGCGTAGAAGGGCGGGGTGAAGGCGCACACCACGGCGCGCGCGGAAAGCAGCGAGTAATCCTGCAACCTTCGAATCGCTTGCTTGGAGGCTTCGCTGAATAAAGCGATAAACGAAGGCTCCGACGGTTCAGGCCGGTTGGGATCTGTCGAAGCCATCGCTCTCCGGGAACGCTCCTAAAGCGCGGTGCGCAAGTCCCGGCAAGCCTAGCGTCGCGCCGAAAGCGCGTCAAGCACGCTGGTCCGCGCATTTTCGAGGGCCGCGACGTCGGCGTGGAGCCGAACGGCCAGCGCGCGTTGCCGCGAACGTACCGCGGCGACATTCTTTACCCGCATCGCGATACCCGATAGAATGCCGAACTCCGCGCTCCCGCGAGTTCGCAAGCGAAACGCTCGAGGGGCGCGGTACATCGCATCCCATGCTGCAATTTGCCACCGCGGGCGAGTCACACGGACAAGCGCTGCTGGCCTGGATTTCAGGCTTGCCCGCCGGACTGCGCGTGGATTTCGGCTTCGTCAACGGCGAATTGCACCGTCGCCAACTGGGCTACGGGCGCGGTGGCAGGCAGAAGATCGAAAAGGATCGCGTCGAAGCCCTGGCGGGAATACGCCACGGGCAGACGATCGGCGCGCCGGTGGCGCTGCGCATCGAAAACCGCGACTGGGCCAACTGGGAACGCGCCATGGCCGTCGAGGACAGCGCCGAGAACCAAGACCAGCGTCGAGCCCTCACGGCTCCGCGCCCCGGCCATGCCGATCTCGCGGGAAGCCTGAAATTCGGATTTCACGATGCGCGCTTCATCCTGGAGCGGGCCTCGGCTCGCGAAACGGCGGCGCGAACCGCTGCCGGGGCCATTGCCAAACTTCTGCTTCGCGAGTTCGGATGCGACATACTGAGCCACGTCATCGCCGTGGGTCACGCGCGCCTGGAGCGAAGTGCGACGTGGAAGGAAGTCCAAGCGGTGTGCGCCGATCTGGATTCCCCGCTCCGCTGCGTGGACGCCGCAACCGAAGCGCTGATGATACAGGAGGTCGATCAGGTCCTTCGTTCGGGCGATTCCGTCGGCGGCGTCTTCGAGGTAATCGCGCACACGGTGCCGCCGGGACTCGGAAGTCACGCGCAGTGGGATGCCAAGCTCGACGGCCAGTTGGCGCGGGCGATCATGTCCATCCAGGCGGTCAAGGCGGTGGAGATCGGCAGCGGAGTGCCGGCGGCAGCGTCTTACGGCAGCCAGGTCCAGGACGAAATCGCGTACGACGCAGCGAAGCGCCGCTTCGTTCGGCCTACCAACCGCGCGGGCGGGCTCGAGGGCGGTATCACCAACGGCGAAGACGTGGTCTTGCACGGTTACCTGAAGCCGATTTCGACGCTGCGCCGGCCGCTGGGCACGGCGGACCTGGCCACCAAGCAAGCGGTTCAGGCCGCTTACGAGCGCTCCGACGTGTGCGTGGTTCCGGCGGGTGGCGTTGCCGGCGAAGCGATGACGGCGCTGGTTCTGGCCGGAGCATTTGTGGAAAAATTCGGCGGCGATTCGCTTGTGGAGATGCGCCGCAACTTTGACGGCTACCAACGACAACTCGATGAGTTCTGATCAACCCATTATTCCCGGCGCCGCGCCCCCGGCAGAAGCCAGCCGCCTGAAGATCTATCCGATCACGAAGTACGGAGCGGCCGTGCTGGAGACGAACACCAAGCCGGTGGAGAAATTCGACGAAGCGCTGGCCAAGTTGTGCGACGACATGTTCGCCTCGATGTACGCCGCGAGCGGAGTGGGCCTCGCCGCGCCGCAGATCGGTATCGGCTTGAGCCTCGCGGTGATCGATGTCACGGTGGGCAAGAATCCCGAGGCGAGGCTGGTGCTTGCGAATCCCGAAATCATCCAAAGCGAAGGCGAACAGCGCGAGGAAGAGGGCTGCCTGTCCCTGCCGGGATTTCGCGGCAACGTCGCGCGGCCGCAGTACGTGACCTTGCGCGCGCAGGACGCCACGGGCAAGACGTATGAGATGAAAGGCGAAGGCTTGCTGGCGCGCGCCTTCTGCCATGAGATCGACCACCTGAACGGCGTGCTGTTCATCCAGTATCTCGGGATGCTGAAGCGCGACCTGATCCGGCGCCGCATTCGCAAGCTGCAAAAAGCGGGCGACTGGTAGCCGCGATCCGCGCAACGCCATGGCGATGCGTATCGTTTTCTGCGGCACCCCCGAATTCGCTATTCCTTCTCTGCGCCGGCTGCTCCGCGACCCTTATTTCACCGTCGAAGCCGTCGTGACCCAGCCCGATCGTCCTCGCGGGCGCGGGCAGGCGGTTTCGTCCTCGCCGGTCAAGGAAGCGGCGCTCGAAGCCGGCACGTACGTCTATCAGCCCGAAAAAATCAAAGAGGACTCCGCATTTGATTTTTTCAAGCGCATCGCGCCCGACGCCGTCGTCATCATCGCCTACGGCCAGATCGTTCCATTCCGGCTCATCGAGATTCCGCGCCTCGGTTGGATCAACCTGCACGCGTCGCTCCTGCCGAAATATCGCGGCGCTGCGCCCATTGCCTGGGCCATCGCCAACGGCGAAACGATGACCGGCCTTACCACGATGCAGATCGACGCAGGCATGGATAGCGGGCCAATCCTTCTGCAGCGTGAAATCGCCATCGCTCCCGGCGAGGCGGCGCCGGAGGTGGCGCGTCGTTTAAGCGAAGCGGGCGCGCCCCTGATGGCCGATTCGCTTCGCAAGCTCGACCAAGGCGAGATACGGGCGGTTCCTCAGGACGCCTCGCAGGCTACCTACGCGCCACTGCTGGAGAAGGAGCATGGGCGCATCGATTGGTCGCGCGGCGCGCCACAGATCTCCAACCGCATGCGCGGCTTTGCGCCCTGGCCGGGCGCATACACCATTTTCCGCGGCCAGATCTGCCACATCTGGGGCCACCCGGCCGATTCGGCCGTGGCCGCTACCCACACGGAGATTCCGGGAAGCCTTTTTTCAGCCGCGGGCACGGTCTATGTGGTTTGCGGCGAGGGCACTTGTCTTGCCCTGGAAGCGGTTCAAATCGAGGGAAGAAAGCGCGTCACGTCCCGCGAATTCATCAACGGCGCGCACCTGGCGCCCGACGAGCGCTTCGGCGCGTAGTTTTTCCGATGCCTATTTCGCCCGCACGAGAAATTGCATTCGACGTTCTTCGGCTGGTGGCTTCCGACCGGGCGCACGCTTCCGACGTGCTGCATTCGCGCCTGGGAGCACGCATCGGCAGACCCGATGCCGCTCTCGCGACCGAACTTACCCTGGGAGTTTTGCGCTGGCAGCGGCTTCTGGATTTCCTGCTCGATCGCCACCTCGATCGGCCGGCCGGCCGGCTCGACTCCGAGGTGCTGATCGCTCTGCGGCTGGGACTTTATCAGCTGCGCTTTCTCGAGCGCGTGCCGGCCCACGCCGCCGTCAGCGAATCGGTCGAGCTCGCCAAGCGCGCGCGCAAGCGGTCGGCGACCACGCTGGTCAACGCCGTGCTGCGCCGCGCCGCGTCCGAGGCGAAAATATCCGGGAGCGCACTGGAGAAATTGTTCCCTGCATCCGCCTCGTTCGCCGAACGCGTTGGCATCCTGCACTCGCATCCGACCTGGCTCGTCGAGCGGTGGACGGAACGATTCGGAACTCATCGCGCGCTCGCTCTGCTGGAAGCGAATAACCGTCCCGCACGATTGTGCTGCTGCGTTCTCGATCCGGGAAGCGTCGAGACCGTGGGCGAATCGCTTCGCGAGGCCGGCTTCCAAACGTCGCCGGGCCGCTGGCTGCGGTCCGCGCTGATTCTCTCGGGCGCGAATCCCGCGGCAGCCGAGGCGTTTCGGCTTGGCCGGGTTTCGCTTCAGGACGAAGCGTCCCAGATGATCGCGCATCTCGTGGATGCGCGGCCCGGGCAGAGCGTGCTCGACGTCTGTTCGGCTCCGGGAGGCAAGACGCTGCTCCTGGCCTGCGCCGTCGGACCAAACGGAAACGTGGTCGCCGCGGATCTCCACGAGCCTCGCTTGCGCGCGGTGCGCGAGCAGATCGCGCGCACCGGAACGCAAAATGTCTCGCTCGTGGCGTTTGACGCGACTCGTCCATTGCCCCTCGGGTCATCCTTCAGCCGAATCCTGGTGGACGCGCCCTGCTCGGGCACGGGAACGCTCTCGCGCAATCCGGAGATTCGCTGGCGCCTCGAGCCGCAAGATCTCTCCGACGCGCATGCTCGTCAAACCGCCATGCTGCGCAGCGCGCTGGCCCTGCTCGCGCCGGGCGGATCGCTTGTGTACGCAACCTGCGCTCTCGAACCCGAGGAAAACGAAGAAGTGGTCCACGCAGCAATCGCGGCGGACGATAAGCTCCGCGTGGTCGCGACTCCCGAGGCGTTGGCGCCGCATCTCCGTTCGGGAGTTTCCGTGGAGAGCCTCTTCGAGCGTGACGGCTTCTTCCGCACGTTTCCTCCCGAGTCGGAAACCGACGGATTCTTTGCCGCGGTATTGCAACGCCGCCTCTGAATCCGCGCGACGCATCCGGGTGACGCCGGTGGAAGCTAACGCATACGCATGCTAAGCTCGATGACGACCTGACATGACCCTGCGGGAACAACTCGAGCGATTGCTGCGCCTCACGTTGCTCGTTTTCGTGCTGGCCGCAGCCGCGTTTCTCAGCGCGATTACCACGATGCGCGTCGCGATCCGCGGGCGCGTGGTCACCATGCCGAACCTGGTGGGCAAACCGGTCAGCGATGCCCAACGTGTGCTGGGCGCCAGCGGCCTGCAGATCCGCGTGGCCGATCGCATGTACAGTCCCACGCCGCTGAACACCGTGGTGCGCCAGAGTCCCTCGGCGGGCGAACAGGTCAAAGTTTCGCAAGACGTGCAGGTCGTCCTGAGCATGGGGCCGCAGAAGATCACCATCCCGCCGCTGGAAGGGCGGTCCCTCCGGGCGGCCCGAGTCGCTCTGCTCGAAGTCGGCCTGCCCCTCGGCGAAGTGTCCACGGTCTATTTGCCCGACACGGAGCCTGACATGGTGCTCAAGCAGGATCCGCCCGCGGGGCAAACGGCCGTAAGCCCGCGCGTGGACGTGCTGGTCGCCGAAGACCAATCGCCGGCGTTCTACGTCATGCCCTCGCTCGTCGGCATGGAACAGGGTGACGCTGAAAGGATTCTCGCGGCGGACGGCCTGCACGTCTCGAAGATCAACAACGTAGCCGATTCGGGCTCACCGAAAGGCACCGTGATCGGGCAGACGCCCTCGCACGGGGCGCGAATCGCCAGCGACGCCACGGTCGAACTCAACATCGCGGAATGACGGCGCGGAAACGCAGTAAAACCAACTGGGCCAGCGGGCGGCTGTGATAGAATGCGGGCCGGAGCGAGTGTGCCGACTACCGTCGAGATCGCCCCGTCCATCCTGGCCGCGGATTTTGCTTGTCTAGGTGAGGCCATACACGCTGTGGAGCGCGGGGGCGCTTCCATGCTCCATGTGGACGTGATGGACGGCCATTTCGTGCCGAACATTTCGATCGGGGTCCCGGTGGTGGCTTCGTTGCGCAAGGCAACCCGTTTGCCCCTGGACGTGCATCTCATGATCGAAAATCCGGAACAGTACATCGAAGCCTTCGCTGCCGCCGGCGCCGACATGATATCGGTACATCAAGAAGCCACGCCGCATCTGGATCGGGCTCTAGCGATGATTCGCGAGCACGGCTGCCGCCCGGGCGCGGTGATCAATCCGGCCACGCCGGTTGCCATGCTCTCCGAGGTGCTCGGCAAGGTGGATCACGTGCTGGTAATGTCCGTGAATCCCGGATTCGGCGGGCAGTCGTTTATTGCGGAAGCAAGCGACAAGATTCGCCAGCTCCGCGACCTGCGCGAGCGGTACGATCACAAGTTCCGCATAGAAGTGGATGGGGGAATCGGTCCGGGGACTGTTGCCGAAGTGGTCCGTGCAGGCGCCGAAATCCTGGTCGCGGGAACATCGGTGTTCCATACTTCCGATCCGGCGGCCGCGGTTCGCTCGATGATGCATCAGGCGAACGAGGCGCTGGCCCAAAAAGTTTGAACGGAGAATCCGAGGACGGCCGGCAGCATATGAACAATCGCATGCGCAATCAACGGTGGGAATGGCTGGCGCTCTGGCTGGCTGCAGGACTGGCGCTGGCCGGCTGCATGGGCGGCAAGAAGGCCGCTTCCGCGCCCGCGACAAGCAATTCGGCGGAGCCCGACAAGGTGCTCTACGAAAACGCGATGAACGACATGAAGCACTCGCGTTTCGATGTCGGACGCCTGGCGCTGCAAACCCTCATCAACACCTATCCGGACAGCGAATACCTCGCCAAGGCCAAGCTGGCCGTGGCGGATTCGTATTACAAGGAAGGCGGCACCTCGGGTCTGACGCAGGCGGTCGCCGAGTATCAGGACTTCATCACCTTCTTCCCGTTCCTCGATGAAGCCGCCTACGCGCAAATGCAGGTCGGCATGGCGTACTACCGGCGCATGGAAAAACCCGACCGGGACCGCGACGAGGCCCTGGAGGCCGAGGGCGCCTTCCAGACGTACTTGCAAAAATACTCCTCGAGCCCGCTTGTGCCGCAGGCCCAACAACGCCTTCGCGAAGTGCAAGAGGTGCTGGCTGAGGGCGATTTCCGGGTCGCGAGCTTCTATTATCTCCGCCGCAACGATCGCGCCGCCGCCGCGCGGCTCAGCGAACTGGTAGGTCGCTATCCGTTGTATAGCCAGGCGGACCACGCCAACTGGATGCTCGCCAGCATTTTCGACCGCACCGAGCACGCCGACGTCGCCGCGCAGTTCTACGGCCGCATCGTCAAGGACTATCCGCTCTCGCCGCTGGTGGCCGACGCCAAGGCGAAGCTCGTCAAGTACGGCGTGCCCGTGCCGCAACCCGACCCCACGGCGCTGGCTCGTATGCAGTCCGAACAGCAAACCGCTCGCCCGCGCTCCCTGATCAGCCGCCCGCTCGGCGCGTTGAAGACGGGGCCGGACGTCAGGA